>OKMY01000076.1_pt1 | contig 55612 bp, 64 predicted proteins | sample 1614131 | NCBI WGS metagenome assembly OKMY01 (sample SAMN04436908, study PRJEB24849) | human gut metagenome | biome: human gut; feature: NICU; material: stool | host: Homo sapiens | place: USA: Saint Louis, MO | collected 2012-04-20 | reverse complement strand
CAGCAGCGAGTGTATATCGCTCATTCAATTAAACCCTTTAAAAAGTAAAATGAAAAAAACCAGGAACACATTATCGATCAACAGGCGCAACCCGACAGCCAGAGCGCGCGTAATCCGCAGCGTACAGGAAGTACACACGGATTCGTCCACCGTTCTGGAAGGACATCGCCAGTAAAATTGCCTGATGACCGGATGCTATGACCGGTATAAACGCAATTTGTTTAACAAGTATGACCTGAAAAGTTTTGTTTCAGATTAAGGCCACGTTCAATAATCACACCGACATTTGCCGCGCGGGCCACGGCGCCAGGTTTGCTGACTTTAATACGCACCCATGGCGACTGGAATGTTTCCAGCAGCAGGTCGGCCACTTCTTCCGCCACCCGCTCCACTAACGCGAATTTTCCCCCCTCCACATGCGCGATCACTCGCTCGCTGATATCAGCATAGCTGAGGCAGTCGCTGACATCATCGCTGGCGGCCGCCTTGCGGTTATCCCATGCAATTTCGATATCGAACACCAGCTTCTGCTCAATGGTTTGTTCCCAGTCATAAACACCAATGGTGGTGATTACCGAAAGTTGCTCTATAAATACAATATCCATCACGCCCTGCCTGCTTTTTAGCTAAACCGGATACCACTTCCGGCGAATTATGCGTATTATCCACAGATGCAGAGAATACAACGACATTTTCAAAACGGAACAGCGTTATGAGTGCAATCGCGCCTGGACTGGTACTCCTCGCCTACCTCTGCGGCTCCATTTCCAGCGCCATTCTGGTATGTCGCCTTGCTGGCCTGCCCGACCCACGCGACAGCGGCTCAGGCAACCCCGGGGCCACTAACGTACTACGAATTGGCGGAAAAGGGGCGGCCGTAGCGGTACTTATTTTTGATGTGCTGAAGGGTATGCTCCCGGTGTGGGGCGCCTGGGCGCTGGGCCTTACGCCGTTCTGGCTGGGGTTAGTGGCGATTGCCGCCTGCGTGGGCCATATCTGGCCAGTCTTCTTTCATTTCCGCGGCGGTAAAGGCGTCGCCACGGCCTTCGGCGCTATCGCCCCCATCGGTCTCGATCTGACCGGGGTGATGGCCGGGACCTGGCTGCTGACCATCCTGCTCAGCGGCTACTCATCCCTTGGCGCTATCGTCAGCGCGCTTATCGCGCCTTTCTACGTCTGGTGGTTTAAACCGCAGTACACTTTTCCGGTGTCGATGCTCTCCTGCCTGATCCTCCTGCGCCATCACGACAACATTCAGCGTCTGTGGCGCCGCCAGGAGAGCAAAATCTGGACCCGGATGAAGAAGAAAAAAGCGCCAGAGCAGAAATAATCTCCCCTCCCGGCCCCGTCTGCCGGGAGGATCCCCGGGCCTGTTTGCCCATCTCACCCGCACTTTTGCTCCACGTCGTCATGATACGCGGTAATCGCCGCATCCCCCTTTTATAACAACGCGTTATCGGCAACTAAAAGCAAAAGTTCCGCCGCCTGCTGGCATCGGGGACGGGCCCGCCCTCCCGCCTTATCCGCCGCGGCCAGTCAGCGGATAAGGATATTGACGGCAAAGATTATCCGGGTGAATAATCCGGAGCGGTTATACCGCTTTCCCCTCGCGCCCGTCGCGACGCGCCGGGTAACGAATGACATAAGCGTTTCGTATGACCGGGATAAACTCCCGCCGATCAATACTCATTGCTGCTGTTTTATCTTGATTTTGCAGGGGCGCAACATTGCACGGCACCGTGTTACCACCACTCAAAAAAGGCTGGCAGGCTACGCTGGATCTCCGCTTTCAGCAGGCCGGAGGCAAGACCGTTCTCGCCAGCGCCCAACACGTCGGCCCGCTGACCGTCCAGCGCCCGTTTTACCCGGAAGAAGAGACCTGTCACCTCTATCTGCTTCACCCGCCCGGTGGCATCGTCGGCGGTGATGAGCTGACAATTAGCGCCCACCTTGACCCCGGCTGCCATACGCTGATAACCATGCCTGGCGCCAGCAAGTTTTACCGCAGCAGCGGTGCGCAAGCGCTATTGCGCCAGCAGTTGACCCTCGCCCCGCAGGCGACCCTGGAGTGGCTCCCGCAGGATGCCATCTTCTTTCCCGGGGCCAATGCCCGGCTGTCCACCACCTTTCATCTTTGCGCCTCCAGCACGCTGCTGGCCTGGGATCTGCTCTGCCTTGGCCGCCCGGTGATTGGTGAAACCTTCAGCCACGGCACCCTCAGCAACCGGCTGGAAGTGTGGGTGGATGAGATACCGCTGCTGGTTGAGCGCCTGCACCTGCAGGAGGGAGAGCTGTCCAGCGTCGCCGAATGTCCCTGGGTCGGCACTTTGCTGTGCTATCCGGCTACCGATGCCCTGCTCGACGGGGTGCGCGACGCGCTGGCGCCGCTCGGTCTCTACGCTGGCGCCAGCCTGACCGACCGCCTGCTGACGGTGCGTTTCCTCAGTGACGATAATCTGATTTGCCAACAGGTGATGCGCGACGTCTGGCAGTTTCTGCGCCCTCATCTCACCGGCAAATCCCCCGTACTTCCCCGAATCTGGCTGACTTAAGAGAACGTTATGGAACTGACCCCCCGAGAAAAAGACAAGCTGTTGCTGTTTACCGCCGCGCTGGTGGCGGAACGCCGCCTGGCCCGCGGCCTGAAGCTCAACTATCCGGAGTCCGTGGCCCTCATCAGCGCCTTTATTATGGAAGGCGCCCGCGACGGCAAAAGCGTGGCCTCACTGATGGAGGAAGGCCGTCACGTCCTGACCCGCGAGCAGGTGATGGAGGGCGTCCCGGAAATGATCCCGGATATCCAGGTCGAAGCCACCTTTCCGGACGGTTCGAAGCTGGTCACCGTTCACAACCCGATAATCTGAGGTAGCGCCATGATCCCCGGTGAATATCACGTTAAGCCCGGTCAGATAGGCCTGAATACCGGCCGGGCGACCTGCCGCGTGGTCGTTGAGAACCACGGCGATCGACCGATTCAGGTCGGTTCGCACTACCATTTCGCCGAGGTCAACCCGGCGCTGAAGTTCGACCGTCAGCAGGTCACTGGCTATCGCCTGAATATCCCGGCCGGCACGGCGGTACGTTTTGAACCCGGCCAGAAACGCGAGGTCGAGCTGGTGGCCTTCGCCGGTCACCGCGCTGTCTTCGGCTTCCGCGGCGAGGTCATGGGCCCTCTGGAGGCAAACGATGAGTAATATTTCACGCCAGGCCTATGCCGATATGTTCGGCCCCACCGTCGGCGACAAGGTGCGCCTGGCCGATACCGAGCTGTGGATCGAGGTGGAAGATGATTTGACCACCTACGGAGAAGAGGTCAAATTCGGCGGCGGCAAAGTGATCCGCGACGGGATGGGTCAGGGACAGATGCTGGCCGCCGACTGTGTCGACCTGGTGCTCACCAACGCGCTGATCGTTGATCACTGGGGGATCGTCAAGGCCGATATCGGCGTGAAGGACGGGCGGATCTTCGCCATCGGCAAAGCCGGTAATCCCGATATCCAGCCCAACGTCACCATCCCCATCGGCGCCGCGACGGAAGTGATTGCCGCCGAAGGCAAGATCGTCACCGCCGGCGGGATCGATACCCATATTCACTGGATCTGTCCGCAACAGGCGGAAGAGGCGCTGGTCTCCGGCGTGACCACCATGGTCGGCGGCGGCACCGGCCCGGCCGCGGGCACCCATGCCACCACCTGCACCCCGGGCCCCTGGTATATCTCACGCATGCTGCAGGCGGCCGACAGCCTGCCGGTCAATATCGGCCTGCTGGGCAAGGGCAACGTTTCTCAGCCGGATGCCCTGCGCGAGCAGGTGGCGGCGGGCGTCATTGGCCTGAAAATTCATGAGGACTGGGGCGCCACCCCGGCGGCGATCGACTGTGCGTTAACCGTCGCCGATGAAATGGATATTCAGGTCGCCCTGCACAGCGACACCCTCAATGAGTCCGGTTTTGTGGAAGATACCCTCGCCGCCATCGGCGGGCGCACTATTCACACCTTCCATACCGAAGGGGCCGGCGGCGGCCATGCGCCGGACATCATCACCGCCTGCGCCCACCCGAACATTTTACCGTCGTCCACCAACCCAACGCTGCCCTACACCCTCAACACCATCGATGAACATCTCGATATGCTGATGGTCTGCCACCATCTGGACCCGGACATTGCTGAGGACGTGGCCTTTGCCGAATCGCGCATTCGCCGGGAAACCATCGCCGCGGAAGACGTGCTGCACGACCTCGGCGCCTTCTCGCTCACCTCCTCCGATTCGCAGGCCATGGGTCGCGTCGGGGAAGTGGTCCTCCGCACCTGGCAGGTGGCGCACCGCATGAAGGTGCAGCGCGGAGCGCTGGCGGAAGAGACCGGGGATAACGACAACTTCCGTGTGAAGCGCTACATCGCCAAATACACTATCAACCCGGCGCTGACCCACGGCATCGCGCACGAAGTCGGATCCATTGAGGTGGGTAAGCTGGCGGACCTCGTAGTTTGGTCACCAGCCTTCTTTGGTGTGAAACCGGCCACCGTGATCAAAGGCGGCATGATCGCCATCGCGCCGATGGGCGATATCAATGCCTCGATTCCGACCCCGCAGCCGGTGCACTACCGTCCGATGTTTGGCGCCCTGGGCAGCGCCCGCCATCACTGCCGCCTCACCTTCCTGTCGCAGGCGGCGGCGGACAACGGCGTTGCCGAACGGCTGAACCTGCGCAGCGCGATCGCCGTGGTAAAAGGCTGCCGTACGGTGCAGAAAGCCGACATGGTGCACAACAGCCTGCAGCCTAACATCACCGTCGACGCGCAGACTTATGAGGTGCGGGTGGATGGCGAACTCATCACCAGCGAGCCGGCAGACGTTCTGCCGATGGCGCAACGATATTTTCTGTTTTAAGGAGAGCGGATGCTTTATTTAACTCAACGTCTGGAGACCCCCGCCGCCGCGACCGCCAGCGTTACGCTGCCGATTGACGTTCGCGTCAAAAGCCGGGTTAAGGTCACCCTCAACGATGGCCGGGAAGCCGGTCTGCTGCTGCCCCGCGGCCTGCTGCTGCGCGGCGGCGATGTGCTCAGCAACGAAGAAGGCTCCGAGTTTGTGCAGGTGATTGCCGCTGATGAAGGGGTGTCGGTAGTGCGCTGCGACGATCCGTTTATGCTGGCGAAGGCCTGCTACCACCTCGGCAACCGTCACGTGCCGCTGCAGATCATGCCGGGCGAGCTGCGCTACCATCACGATCACGTGCTGGACGATATGCTGCGCCAGTTCGGCCTGACGGTGACCTTTGGCCAGTTGCCGTTCGAGCCGGAAGCCGGCGCTTACGCCAGCGAAAGCCACGGTCATCATCATGCTCATCATGCCCACCACGCTCACAGCCACTAGCATGTCGACAGCGGAACAACGCCTGCGGCTGATGCAGCTGGCCAGCAGCAACCTGCCGGTAGGCGGTTACAGCTGGTCCCAGGGGCTGGAGTGGGCTGTGGAAGCCGGCTGGGTGCCGGACGTCGCGGCTTTCGAGCGCTGGCAGCGACGCCAGATGACGGAAGGCTTTTTTACCGTTGACCTGCCGCTGTTCGCCCGCCTGTACCGCGCCTGCGAACAAGGCGATATCGCTGCGGCCCAGCGCTGGACCGCCTATCTGCTGGCCTGCCGGGAAACTCGTGAACTGCGGGAGGAAGAGCGCAACCGCGGCGCGGCGTTTGTCCGTCTGCTGAGCGACTGGCAGCCGGACTGTCCGCCGGCGTGGCGCACGCTGTGCCAGCAAAGCCAGCTCGCCGGGATGGCCTGGCTCGGCGTGCGCTGGCGCATCGCGCTGCCCGAGATGGCCCTCAGCCTGGGCTACAGCTGGATTGAGAGCGCCGTGATGGCCGGCGTCAAGCTGGTGCCCTTCGGTCAGCAGGCCGCCCAGCAGCTGATTTTACGTCTTTGCGACCACTACGCGGCCGAGATGCCCCGCGCGCTGGCCGCGCCGGACGGCGATATCGGATCGGCCACCCCGCTCGCCGCTATCGCCTCGGCCCGGCATGAAACCCAATACTCTCGATTATTCCGTTCCTAGGAGAAGCCATGAACTCTTATAAACACCCGCTGCGCGTCGGCGTCGGCGGCCCGGTCGGCTCCGGTAAAACCGCTCTGCTGGAAGCGCTGTGCAAAGCGATGCGTGATACCTGGCAGCTGGCGGTGGTCACTAACGACATCTATACCAAAGAAGATCAGCGCATCCTCACCGAAGCGGGCGCGCTGGCGCCTGAACGCATCGTCGGTGTGGAAACCGGCGGCTGCCCGCATACGGCGATCCGCGAAGATGCCTCAATGAACCTCGCCGCCGTGGAAGCGCTGAGTGAAAAGTTCGGTAACCTCGACCTTATCTTCGTGGAAAGCGGCGGCGACAACCTAAGCGCCACCTTCAGCCCGGAGCTGGCGGATCTGACCATCTACGTCATCGATGTGGCCGAAGGGGAAAAGATCCCGCGCAAAGGCGGGCCGGGGATCACCAAATCCGATTTCCTGGTGATCAATAAAACCGACCTTGCCCCCTATGTGGGCGCGTCGCTGGAAGTGATGGCGAGCGATACCCAGCGTATGCGCGGCGATCGCCCATGGACCTTCACCAACCTGAAGCAGGGCGACGGCCTGAGCACCATTATCGCCTTCCTTGAAGACAAAGGCATGCTCGGCAAATAGGCCTGTTGCACCAGCCGGGCGCAGGCGCGTCCGGATGGTGCAGCCCCTGCTCTCTCTTCTATCACCCTGCACCATCCTCCCCGCCACGCCTGCCCTGCAATATGGCATAAGGTTTGCTAATTCAAGTCATGCCTAACCATTAAGGAATGACTATGTCATCACTGGATCTCAACCCTGAATTACCTGCGACAACGCGGACTTCCGGCTCCCGGGAAACCTTAGAAGATTACACCTTACGTTATGCCCCGCTGAGCTTCCGCCGCTGGGGACCGGGCGTCGTCGCGGTCACGGCGCTGGGCGGCATCGCCTACCTGGCCGACTTTTCCATCGGCGCCAGCATCGGTATGGCCTGGGGCACCAGCAACGCCATCTATTCGATCCTGGTGGCGGCGCTGGTGATCTTCCTCACCGGCATTCCGCTGGCGATCACCGCCGCGCGCTACAACATTGACCTTGACCTGATCACCCGCAGCGCCGGCTTCGGCTATTTCGGCTCGGTGATCACCAGCATTATTTTTGCCGGCTTCACCTTTATCTTCTTCGCCCTCGAAGGCTCGATCATGGCCCAGGGGCTGCTGGTGGGCCTCGGGATCCCGCTGTGGGTGGGGTATCTGATCGCCACCCTGATGGTGCTCCCGCTGGTGGTCTATGGCATGAAAGCCCTGACCCGCCTGCAGGTATGGACCACCCCGCTGTGGCTGGTGCTGATGGTGGTGCCGGTGGTGTGGCTGATTGTCAAAGATCCGCAGCTGGTGGACGGCTTCCTGCATTTCGCCGGTAAAAACAGCGCGTCGACGGTGGATATCACCGCCATCATGCTCGGCGCCGGGGTATGCCTGTCGCTGATCATGCAGATTGGCGAGCAAATTGATTACCTGCGCTTTATGCCGCCTAAGACCGCGGAGAACCGTAAAAGCTGGTGGCTGGCGGTCTTTTCCGCCGGCCCGGGCTGGGTGGTGTTAGGCGCGATCAAACAGATCATCGGCGCCTTCCTCGGCTTCTATCTGTTGACCCGTTTCCCGGCGGTGCACAATACCGAACCGGTGCAGCAGTTCGTCAGCGTCTTCGATAACCTGGTGCCCGGCTGGCTGGCCCTGACGCTGGCGGTGGTGCTGGTGGTGATCTCGCAGATCAAAATTAACGTCACCAATGCCTACTCCGGCTCGCTGGCGTGGACCAGCGCCTGGACCCGCACCACCAAACGCTATCCGGGACGGATTATTTTTGTGGTAGTCAACCTGGCGATTGCCCTGGCGCTGATGGAAGGCGATATGTTCAGCGCCTTGTCGTGGATCCTCGGCTTTTACTCCAACTTCGCCATCGCCTGGGTCGTGGTGGTGGCGACCGACATCACCTTTAATAAAGGCTTGCTCAAGCTGGCGCCGGCGCAGCCGGAGTATCGTCGCGGCATGATCTACAACGTTAACCCGGTAGGCGTGGTCTCCTTTGGTCTGGCCGCCGGGCTGTCGATCTGCGCCTTCTTCGGCCTGCTGGGCGCGACGCTGGCGCCGTTCTCGCCGCTGATTGCGCTGGTCGTCGCCTTTGTCATGACCCCGCTGATGGGACTCCTTACCCGCGGGCGCTACTATATTAAGCAGGTGGATGACGGCATCGCCGAGCCGCGCTATGACGCGGCGGGGAACGCCTCCACCACCGTGTATCAATGCGTTAGCTGTGAGGAAGAGTACGAGCGCCCGGATGTGATGCACTCACACAAGCATCAGGGAGCCATCTGCTCGCTGTGTAAAAGTATGGAGTAGTCAGAAAGGCAGGCCGACGTGACGTCGGCCTGTTTCAGGATGCGTTAGGCGGCAGGCAGCTCGGCCAGCGGCCAGCGCGGGCGAACCGTCACGCCGAGCTCGGCTTTGGCGCCGGTTTGCAGACGCACCATGCCGGCGTAGGCGATCATCGCGCCGTTGTCAGTACAGAACTCAGGGCGGGCGTAGAACACCTCGCCGCCGCGTTTTTGCATCATCTCCGCCAGCTTCGCCCGCAGGGTACGGTTGGCGCTCACGCCTCCCGCCATCACCAGACGCTTAAAGCCGGTTTGCTCCAGCGCGCGGCGACATTTAATCATCAGCGTATCGACGACCGCATCCTCAAATGCCCGGGCGATGTCGGCGCGGGTTTGCTCATCGTCGCCATTATTACGAATGGTGTTGGCGGCGAAAGTTTTCAGGCCTGAGAAGCTGAAATCGAGCCCCGGGCGGTCGGTCATCGGCCGCGGGAAGACAAAGCGGCCTTCGGTGCCCTGAGCGGCCATTTTCGACAGCATCGGCCCGCCGGGATAATCCAGTCCCAGCAGTTTCGCCGTCTTATCAAAGGCTTCGCCCGCCGCATCGTCAATCGACTCGCCCAGCAGTTCATACTGACCAATACCAGTGACGCTAATCAACTGGGTGTGGCCGCCGGAAACCAGCAGCGCGACGAACGGGAACGCCGGTGGGTTATCTTCCAGCATCGGCGCCAGCAGGTGCCCTTCCATATGGTGTACCGGGATCGCCGGCACGTTCCAGGCGAAGGCCAGCGACCGGCCAACGGTCGCCCCGACCAGCAGCGCGCCGACCAGGCCAGGACCCGCCGTATAGGCGACGGCGTCGATATCTTTCGCCGTCAGACCGGCTTCTTTCAGCGCCGCCTGGATCAGCGGCACCGTTTTGCGCACGTGGTCGCGCGATGCCAGCTCCGGCACCACGCCGCCGTAGTCCGCATGCAGTTTCACCTGACTATACAGTTGGTTGGCTAACAGACCTTGCTGGTCGTCATAAATCGCGATGCCGGTTTCATCGCAGGATGTTTCAATGCCCAGTACACGCATGAGTTGTTTTACCTCGCTTCAATACCGCGCAGTGTAGGTCCAATGACCGGCGATGTAAAACTTTGCTCACCCCTGGTGCTCTCTTCGTGTATACTCCTCACCCTTATAAAAGTCCCTTTCAAAAAAGGCGCCGGTGCTTTACAAAGCAGCAGTAGTTGCAGTAAAATTCCGCACCATTTTGAAATAAGCTGGCATTGCGGCCAGCGGCAAACCGAATTAATCAAAGGTGAGAGGCACATGCCGGTAATTAAAGTACGTGAAAACGAGCCGTTCGACGTAGCTCTGCGTCGCTTCAAGCGTTCCTGCGAAAAAGCAGGTGTTCTGGCGGAAGTTCGTCGTCGTGAGTTCTATGAAAAACCGACTACCGAACGTAAGCGCGCTAAAGCTTCTGCAGTGAAACGTCACGCGAAGAAACTGGCTCGCGAAAACGCACGCCGTACTCGTCTGTACTAATCTGTTGAGAGCGACGCTCTCAATTCAGACCGAGTTGTAGTTGTAAGGCCGTGCTTCCGAAAGGAATGCGCGGCTTATTTTCGTTTATAGTCATCAGAAATAACGGGGCTTATGGCTGGACGAATTCCACGTGTATTTATTAGCGATCTGCTTGCCAGAACCGACATCGTCGATCTGATCGATGCGCGGGTAAAGCTGAAAAAGCAGGGCAAAAATTTTCACGCGTGCTGTCCGTTCCATAACGAAAAAACCCCCTCTTTCACCGTCAACGGTGAAAAACAGTTTTACCACTGCTTCGGCTGCGGGGCGCACGGCAATGCTATCGACTTCCTGATGAACTACGACAAGCTCGAGTTCGTGGAAACGGTCGAAGAGCTGGCCGCCATGCACAACCTTGAAGTGCCTTATGAAGCAGGCAACGGACCCAGCCAGATAGAGCGCCATCAACGGCAGAACCTCTACCAGTTACTGGATGGGCTGAATGCGTTTTACCAACAGTCTCTGATGCAGCCCGCCGCCGACCCTGCGCGCCAGTACCTGGCAAAACGGGGGTTAAGCAGCGAGGTGATTACGCGCTTTGCCATCGGCTATGCTCCCCCGGGTTGGGATAACGTTTTAAAACGTTTTGGCGGCAATCAGGAAAACCGCCAGTCGCTTATTGATGCCGGCATGCTGGTCACCAACGATCAGGGACGCAGTTACGACCGCTTCCGCGAACGGGTGATGTTCCCCATCCGCGATAAGCGAGGCCGGGTAATTGGGTTTGGCGGACGAGTGCTGGGCGATGCCCTGCCGAAGTATCTGAACTCCCCGGAAACCGACATATTCCATAAAGGCCGTCAGCTGTATGGCCTGTATGAAGCGCAGCAGGACAATCCCGAACCACCGCGTTTGCTGGTTGTCGAAGGGTATATGGACGTCGTGGCGCTGGCGCAATACGACATCAACTATGCCGTGGCCTCGCTGGGCACCTCGACCACGGCCGACCATATCCAGCTGCTGTTTCGGGTGACCAATAACGTCATCTGCTGCTACGACGGCGACCGGGCCGGCCGCGATGCCGCCTGGCGCGCGCTGGAGACGGCGCTGCCGTACATGACCGATGGCCGCCAGCTGCGTTTTATGTTTCTGCCTGACGGCGAAGACCCGGATACGCTGGTGCGTAAAGAGGGCAAAGCGGCGTTTGAGGCGCGGATGGAGCAGGCTCAGCCGCTCTCCACGTTCTTGTTTAACAGCCTGCTGCCGCAGGTCGATCTGAGTACCCCGGACGGGCGCGCGCAGCTGAGCACGCTGGCGCTGCCGCTGATAACCCAGGTCCCGGGCGAAACGCTGCGCATCTACTTGCGTCAGGAGCTGGGCAACAAGCTGGGCATTTTAGATGACGCACAGCTTGAACGTTTAATGCCAAAACAGTCTGAAAATGGCGCGCCGCGTCCCGCGCCACAGCTAAAACGCACGACCATGCGTATACTGATAGGACTGCTGGTGCAAAACCCGGATCTGGCGCCGTTAGTCCCGCCGCTGGAGGGACTGGACTCGCGCAAAATGCCAGGCCTTAGCCTGTTCAGCGAGTTGGTGAAAAGCTGTCTGGCGCAGCCTGGTCTGACGACCGGGCAACTTTTAGAGCAATATCGCGGCACAAAAGAGGCTGCAACCCTTGAAAAACTGTCGATGTGGGACGATATAGCAGATAAAGATATCGCTGAAAAAACCTTCACCGACTCGCTTAACCATATGTTTGATTCACTGCTGGAACTGCGACAGGAAGAGTTGATAGCTCGCGATCGCACACACGGTTTAAGCAGTGAAGAACGCCGGGAACTCTGGACCATCAGCCAGGAGCTGGCGAAAAAATAAATGACAGACAATATCCTTCACGTTGTATCAAAGCAGTAAGAAAACGCAGAACAACGTGAGGGAAAAGTATTTAACGGCTTAAGTGCCGAGTATCGATCGGGAAGCCCCCGACAGCCGCGCAGAGGCGCAGCGGCAATAATATAAGTACGCCCTCGCTTTAAATGTCGACAGCCCGCCTGCCGACACCAATCAAACGAATTAAGTGTGGATACCGTCTTATGGAGCAAAACCCGCAGTCACAGCTGAAGCTTCTTGTCCAACGTGGTAAGGAGCAAGGCTATCTGACCTATGCCGAGGTCAATGACCATCTGCCGGAAGATATCGTCGATTCCGATCAGATCGAAGACATCATCCAAATGATCAACGACATGGGTATTCAGGTGATGGAAGAAGCACCGGATGCCGATGATCTGATGCTTGCCGAAAACACCGCGGATGAAGATGCTGCCGAAGCTGCCGCGCAGGTGCTCTCCAGCGTGGAATCCGAAATCGGACGCACGACCGACCCGGTGCGCATGTACATGCGTGAAATGGGTACCGTAGAGCTGCTGACCCGTGAAGGCGAAATCGACATCGCCAAACGCATCGAAGATGGGATCAACCAGGTCCAGTGCTCCGTTGCCGAATACCCGGAAGCGATCACCTACCTGCTTGAGCAGTACGACCGCGTCGAAGCGGAAGAAGCCCGTCTGTCCGATCTGATCACCGGTTTCGTCGATCCGAACGCCGAAGAAGACATGGCGCCGACCGCCACGCACGTTGGCTCCGAGCTGTCTCAGGAAGAGATGGATGACGACGAAGACGAAGATGAAGATGACGACGCCGACGACAACAGCGATGACGACAACAGCATCGACCCAGAGCTGGCCCGTGAGAAGTTCGCCGAGCTGCGTACCCAGTACGAGCTGACGCGCGACACCATCAAAGCCAAAGGTCGTAGCCATGCCGCCGCGCAGGAAGAGATCCTGAAGCTGTCTGAAGTCTTCAAGCAGTTCCGCCTGGTGCCGAAGCAGTTCGATTACCTGGTCAACAGCATGCGCAGCATGATGGATCGCGTTCGTACTCAGGAACGTATCATCATGAAGCTGTGCGTTGAGCAGTGCAAAATGCCGAAGAAAAACTTCATCACGCTGTTCACCGGCAACGAAACCAGCGAAACCTGGTTCAACGCTGCGGTGGCAATGAACAAGCCGTGGTCCGAGAAGCTGCTGGAAGTGAAAGAAGACGTGCAGCGCGGCCTGCAGAAGCTGCAGCAGATCGAAGAAGAGACCGGCCTGACCATCGAACAGGTGAAAGACATCAACCGTCGCATGTCCATCGGTGAAGCGAAAGCCCGCCGTGCGAAGAAAGAGATGGTGGAAGCGAACTTGCGTCTGGTTATCTCTATCGCCAAGAAATACACCAACCGTGGTCTGCAGTTCCTCGACCTGATTCAGGAAGGCAACATCGGTCTGATGAAAGCGGTTGATAAGTTCGAATACCGTCGCGGCTACAAGTTCTCGACCTACGCTACCTGGTGGATCCGTCAGGCGATCACCCGCTCCATCGCGGATCAGGCGCGCACCATCCGTATTCCGGTGCATATGATTGAGACCATTAACAAGCTCAACCGTATCTCCCGTCAGATGCTGCAGGAGATGGGCCGTGAACCGACCCCGGAAGAGCTGGCTGAGCGTATGCTGATGCCGGAAGACAAAATCCGTAAGGTGCTGAAGATCGCCAAAGAGCCTATCTCCATGGAAACGCCGATCGGCGACGATGAAGATTCGCATCTGGGGGATTTCATCGAGGATACCACCCTCGAGCTGCCGCTGGATTCCGCGACCACCGAGAGCCTGCGTGCGGCAACGCACGACGTGCTGGCCGGCCTTACCGCTCGTGAAGCGAAAGTCCTGCGTATGCGTTTCGGTATCGACATGAACACCGACCACACGCTGGAAGAAGTGGGTAAACAGTTCGACGTTACCCGCGAACGTATCCGTCAGATCGAAGCGAAGGCGCTGCGTAAACTGCGTCACCCGAGCCGTTCTGAAGTGCTGCGTAGCTTCCTCGACGATTAATCGTCGCGGGGCATCGTCTACAGCCTGTTAAAAAGCTCCCTGCGGGGAGCTTTTTTTATGGCGTTCAGGTGGCCATTCGGGGAAAGTCGCCTCTCTCCGCTACTGGCCGCGGGTCGCCAGGGCATCATCCAGTTCACGATAGGCCGCCACCAGCTTATCGAGCGTCGCCCGGTTTAAGCCGCTGGGATTGGGCAGCACCCAGACCTGGGTCGTCCCGATGGTCATAGGCTGTTTCCCCCACTTCGCGCCGCGCTGGTTAAAGGCGAGCTCGAAGGCCTGCTTGCCGAGCACCGCCAGCGCCTGCGGCTGATACTCCTCAATCTTCCTCATCAGCTCACGGCCACCGCTGCGCAGCTCCTGCAGGGCGACCTCGCTGGCCTGCACCGTCGGTCGCTCTACCAGCATGGTGATGCCGCAGCGCGTATCCAGCAGCTGCAGTTCCTCTTCCGGCCTGAGCTGCCGATCGGTGAACCCGGCCTGATGGATGACCTTCCAGAAGCGATTGCCAGGATGGGCAAAATGAAAGCCGGTATGGGCGGAGGACTTCCCCGGGTTGATACCGCAAAAGACAACGCGCAGGCCCGGCGCAAGGATATCGCTAATCATGTTTTCTCCGGCTGTATGGCTAAAACATGATTATAAAGGATTGAAAATGCATTGTTTATAAAAACAGCAGCTGCGCGCTTTACGCTGGATTGCAACCGTCAGTTACTTTATAATCCCTCGCCACGGCCCCTTAGCTCAGTGGTTAGAGCAGGCGACTCATAATCGCTTGGTCGTTGGTTCAAACCCAACAGGGGCCACCAAATTTTAGCTTTAAAATCATGCATTAAGCCACTTCTCGCGAGGTGGCTTTTTCATATTAGAAACGCCATTGGCAGCAAAATGGCAGCAGGTTTTTCACGTACTCATACTTTTTAAGGACAGACTCGTATGAAAAAACCTTTATTAATTCTTTTGCTCTTCGCCTCTCAGACCGCTTTCGCAGACAAGATCCCAACCTCCATCGAAAATTTGATTGCTGCAAATGACACCAGAACACACAGTCTGGAAAACGGGGAGTTAATCGTAAGATATGGCAGACCAGAGGTTACGCTCACAATGGTTGAATCAATGCTTAATGACATATGCGGCGATTACTTTATGAATAAGTGGAAACCTACGACGATTAAAAAGATAACGCTACTTAACATTACCCGTGACCAGGGCTACACAATCAATGCAGGCGGGGAGGAGTGTCAAAAAACTGGCTCTATGACCTATGAGCAAGATAAAGCATATAAAGCCAGCATTATAGAAAGCGCAAAGAAATTCGAGTGATGAGTGTTAAAAGTTCATATGCCCCTGCCCGGCGGCAGTGGGATGCGGCGGGGCATTATCAATAACTCCAGGTGTCATGATGTAACGCACTACGGTTTCATGAGTGATGAAGGTGGCTCCGCAATTAATGTTCTGGCACTGACAGTAACGCTCTTTTGTCTGATCCGTTACGCGAAAGCTACTCCGCGTATGCGCCGCGTGGCCGCACTTTGGACAATTCATCATTACATTTATCTCCCACCCTGCACATTTTAATCACATAATGATACACATAACTTCCACTTTGTGAACCTTTTCAGCTCATTTCTAAATCATCAATCTTCACTTCCAGTTCGATGCTGGTCGTGAATCCGCTATCCGGGTTGACCGTGTGCGTTAACGTTGTGATGGTCCATTCCGCATCATCAATGGGGTGTTTAAAACCGCTGACCTTAACGGGCATTTCCGTATAGAGATCCGCGCGGCCTTCTGCCAGTTGGAGAGAAAATGACGCCACACCGCGCTGCAGCCGCTCCCAGTTCATTTTTGCTGCCCGTTCTGCATTACTGCGGTTCGCATAGGTACGGTTCAGAACCAGCACATTCTCATCCGTTCCGACCAGGTAATCCCCTTGCTTTGCTTCCGGCTCTTTGGGTTTTGTCGTCCTCCGGCGGCGCTTCACCTTTGCCGTTTCTTTCTTTTCCGGTTCCCGGGTATGCAGCCAGTGAGCGATAACACCCGTATATGCTCCCCTGTCAGCTAGGCTAAACCGGTGACTGTCTCCGTCCTTACGGGTAATAGTGATGACCGGCAACGGTTTACCACTTGCTGTTTTCCCCTGCCCCTGCCGGATAAACAGCAGATTACCGTCCTTGACTGAGGCAATCGCGCCATACTGCCGCGCCAGCTTCATTAAAAAGCTGGCGTCGCTTTCGTTGGTCTGGTCCAGGTGATCCAGCGCCATCGCAGCAACATCATTTCCTATAGCAACTTTAAGGCTGTGCCGCGCGGCAATGTCTTTCACCACATCGCCCACCGTCGTTTTGTGCCAGGACTTCTCACGCCTGACATTCAGCGTTTCTCTGAAATCAGCACTACGGGCACGGATTGTCAGCCTGTCCGGGCTACCGCTATGCTCTATTTCGTCAACGGTAAACTTACCTTTTGAGTACAGCGGCTCGCCTTTCCATCCCAGCGCCAGAGAAATCACTGCGCCACGACGCGGCATAATTACCAGGCCGTCGGCGTCGTCCAGCTCCAGATCAAGCTGGTCAGCTTCAAATCCGCGGTTGTCGGTCAGTGTCATACCCAGCAGACGTTTATCCAGCGTCTGCGTGGCATCTTTGCCTTCAATCACGATCCGAAAGGCCGGGGTCTTGCTTCCGAGGTTGAGTAAATCAGCCATCTCGCTCACTGCAGCAACCCTCCTACCGTGGATCTGATGTTCCCTACTGCGACGGCGGCAGAATCCTGCAGACTGCTAACCTGATCGCTCAGACTGCCGAACATTTCAGACAGGGACTCATCCACCCGTTTAAGCCCCAGCGAAAACTCTATTTTCCTGGCTTCCCCACTGGCGAAAAATTCCGTTTTCGTCTGGTTAAGGCTCTCAATCACATACATGCCGTAGATAGTCCCACCACCCTCGATCAGCGGCCACGCCTTCCCCTGCTCTGCCATCAGCTCCAGCGCCAGCAACGACAACCGGCCGCCGGTCACTTCCGGCATGAGGACGCCGGAGAGCGTCAGCTGATCGTTATCTGGCCCCAAAAATTGCGTTGTCGGACGGCGATTAACGCGGTTGTTGGTCACATGGCGCCAGTTCCGCTGATACTGCAGTTGCTGATAGGGAACCGTGCGCAGCTGAAACACAAACAAGCCCAGGACCATCATCATGAATCGTACCCCCCTTGATCACTGAAATTGCTGCGGGCCTTCGCCTTCATGCGTCGCTCGCGCGCATCAAGCTGCCGTGCAACTTCCTGCGCAATATCCTGCGCACTCTGACCGGGCAGAGCCTGGATAATAATTTGCGCATGGGTTTCAAACTGGAATACAGGCTGGCTGCCTGCTGGCTTATCAGTTACAGGACGGTATGAAGCTGCCGGCAGACTCATGGGATGAAGCGGGGCGGCCTCTGCTGGCATTGCTCCCCCCATCATTCCGGCGACTACGGACGCCAGCGCGGCCGTTCTCCTGCGGCTGGTCACATAGGCCGGGCCGTTAATCAGCTCCGGGCCATTCTCGCCAGCAATGCCCACCTTCCCGTGTGGAATATAGCCGCCGCCGTCATACATCCCCGCGAAAAATCCGCTCGGCCCTTTCTGCTGAGGTGCGCCTGGCGATTTGTCCCCGCCGGTCATCCAGTCCGGCAGATAGCTTTTGACCGATGCCAGCTTGCTCTTAAGCGTTTCCCACTTCTCATTGATACCGCTCAGGATGCCGTCAATGATCGCCCCGCCCACTGCTTTAAACTTTGCGGCCAGCGCGGCAACATCACTCAGAATTTCATCCCATTTGCTGCTTATGGTCTGCTTAATCACAGTCCAGGCTACTGACACCCCTGACGTGATGGCATCCCACAGTGCTTTAAACTTCGGCCCCAGCGTTTCCCAGTTCTGCCAGATATAGATGGCTCCCATCGCAATCAGGCCAACTATCGCCAGAATGGGGTTAGCCATCATCAACCGGCCTAACCAGATGACCGCCTGGCCTGCACCGCCAATTACTCTTGTGACCAGACCAAACGCAGAAGCAAATTTCAGCTGGAGAATGCCAGCACTTACCCGCACTACCGCCATAGGACCCAAAATGGATGCCAGGGCCAGTGACACCACACCCGCTGCGGTAGCTACCACGGCAAATACGGCCGCAATTTTAAATAGCGCCGCCGTCAGTTGCGGATGACGCTTCACAAAACCATCCAGCGCGGACGCCAGATTACCCAGCCAGTCCGCTATATTTTTCAGCACTGGGGCGACGGTTTCTCCGATGCTTGCCATGGCGTTAGTAAAAGAGCCGCCAGCGGCTTCCCATTTGTTGCCTAAGGTATTCAGGGACGCCTCGACGCGCTCGCGCAGAGTTGCCTGGCTCTCCAGTTTAGCGACGGTTTCACGATAGCCCGCCATGCCTTTTGACATCATGGTATTCAGCGCTTTTAGCACCTCATTATCATTACCAAACAGGGCTTTCATCGTTGCAAATTTCGTTTCAGGATTTAGTTTTTCAAGCTTTTCTAACTGCGCGTACATCTTTTCCAGACCACCAAATCCGCCTTTCCCGTCGGAGAAATCGAACTTGATGCCCTTTCCTTTCAGCCCGTCGTTTATGCCCTTAATATTTTTCGCATCCAGCGTGGCCTGAAAAATTTTACGGTAGGCATTACCCGCTGACTCTCCAGCCATCCCCGCCTGATCGGCCATGACGAGAAGCGGACTGAAGGTTTTTGCAGCATCCAGGCCCTTCTGCTTGATAATGTCCATAGCGCTGCTGATATTTGCGAAACCCTGCAGCATATTCCCGGGGTCTACGCCCGCATAAAAACCACGCTGGATAAGATCCATCAGGCTCATCATGTCTTTTTCGGTGGTCTGCGTGGCGTCCTGCAATTTTGCGGCAAACTCTGCAGCCTCCGTCGGCGCCATCTGCAGCTGCACGCCAAGGTAAGCCGCCGACTCACCCAGCCCGCCCAGGATAACCTGCGCTGACATCCCCTGACGGCGTAACATGGTCATCATGTTCTGAAAGTCTGCCGTGGTGCCGGGCAGCCGGTCACCCAGGGCTATTGCCAGCTTGTTTAGCTTCATGAACTCAGGCGCCACCTTTCCGCCAGGTCCCATCATTGAGCCTGCCAGCTGGTTAGCGGCGTTTTCTGATTCCGAGTAGGCGCGAATGGGCGCCAGCAAGGTCGCGCCCGTTGTCACCCCGGCGGCCATCATCCCGGCACCGTTCCCCGCCAGGTTGTTACGCACGTCGCGCATCTTGTCAGCTTTGGCCCTGATCGCATTCAGCTTGCGCTGGCGCTCGCCCACGTCCCGCAAGCGCCGCTCCTGCTCTGCCAGCTGCTGGTTATAGCGATCCGTTTCTCGGGTAATGCGGGCTGTTTCACGTACGCCACCGCCCGCAGAGATGCCAAGGCGGTACAGCTCCGCCCTGGTTGCCGCCATCTGCCGCGTTTCCTGCTGCTGCTTTTGTTCCAGGCGTGATACGGCGCGCCATTGCGCCTCAAGCGCCTGCGTCTGTTTTTTCGTGGGGGATTCGAGCGCTGCCAGCTCGCGCGTCATCATCTGCGCACGCAGCCTCGCCTGGTCCAGCTCGTTGCTGGTCCGGTTCAGGCTCTGTGAGAGTTGATCAAAAGATTTTAACTGGCTCCCCGCGTCGTTAAGCCGTTTAAGCTGATCACGGGTCTGCCGGATGCCGGAGGCCAGCTCCTTCGAGCCAGCCAGCGCATTTTTTAAAGGGCGGGTGAGTTTATCAACCGCATTCAGAACCACCTGCAGGCGCAGGTTTTTATCACTCATCGCTGGCCCCGCTACGCATTATCGCTCTGTGCCGCCACTCCAGCACTTCCGTCAGCGGCATAACGTCAGTGACGGACGGCGGCCAGTGAAAGATCGTGGCGATATCCGCCACCAGGTCATCTACCGTCAGGCTGTCGGCAAATCGGCAAGTGCCGACTTCGGCAACAAAAAAAGGACCACCTCGACAGACATCGCGGCCAGGTCTGCCGGGTCGAGGTCCGCCATTTCCTGCGGGGTCAGCGTTGGTGTGGAGATGCGGGGGATCACGGTCATCATAGAGGCCACGTCCATCTCCATCACCGCCTGCAGTCGCGTACCGCGCAGCGCGCCGGATTGCGGCTTACGCAGCACAATTTCCGTAATCGTGGTATCACCGCGCTTAATCGGGCTATCCAGTTTCACCGTTGCTTCTGTTTTCTCACTCATGCTCTTTTCCTGTTATGGGTTGGCTGGCGCGACCTCGCGCGCCAGGAAAAAATTACAGACCGATGGCGTTACGGTGTTCTTCCATCAGGTCAACACCATCAACAACTTCAATCATGTTGATCACATCGACCTCATAGAGCACTTCGCCGTTAATGGTCAGCTTTGCGTAACTGTTAACGCTGCTGACTTTGGTGGTATTGCTCTCGCCGGTTTTCCACTCGCCGGAGTCCACCTCTTTGTGGCGCCCACGGACGACCAGCTCAACGGCCTGCACTTCGCCGGTGTCGTCGCGCTGAATAGACCCGGTAAAGCGCAGCTGCACGCCGTCCACCGTGGCTTTGCCCATCTGTTTAAACAGAAGCGCCTCCGTACCGCCGATGGTCATTTCCGTATCCAGTGCGCCATCATCCAGCCCCAGATCGATACCGACTGAACCGGGCATGCCGCCGCCGCGGTAGTTTTCCAGCTTGCGGGTGAATTTCGGCAGGGTGACGGATTCAGCAATGCCCATCCAGTTGTTACCGGCGTTAAAAATATTCAGGTGTTTTAACTTGCGTGGTAAGGCCATGGGTCCCCCTTATGCGCTTACGCGGGTGGTGAAATCCACCAGGTAACGGTCAGTGATGCGCTGGCGCAGCATCAGGTTTTCCAGTGGCGGCACTGGCGTATAGTCGTAGTCGATCCAGAGTTTCCCGGCTTTCAGCGTGTCTTTGTCATTCACACTGTCATCAATCCAGCAGTCACCGCCGATGAGGTAGCCCTGATTTACCAGGCTGCGCATTTTGGCGCGGATACCTTCGATAATGTCGCGAGCCAGCGAAGGGTTAAGCGGCATGTCCACCGCCCACATATGCGCCTCCGCCATGGTGTCTGCCAGCACCTGCGCGGTACGGGTGTAGTTTTCAAACTGGAATAACGGGTCATCGCTGAGGCAGCGGGAACCCCAGAAGCGGAAACCATCCTTGCGGATCAAGGTGGTGACGTCGTTCTGGTTCAGCAGTCCGGCATCGGTTGCCGGGTCCTGCAGATCCCAGAACACATCCGCAGACAAGCCGGTTACGCCGTTGACGCCCACGTTAGAAAGGGTTTTGTGCCAGCCGGTCTGCTCGTCGATTTTTGCACGCAGACCCAGCGCGCGGGCAGTGGCGTAAGCAGTCGCATCCGCCTGCAGCACCGTGTCAAAGTTGATGAAATCAGGCCAGATCAACATCCCTTCTCGCTGACTGAAATTTTCGCGGTAGGCAATCGCTTCTTCCACAGTTTTACAACCGTAGGCAGACAGATACGCAAAGCCGCGCAGGCTCTGCGCCACGCTTAACAGCTCAGTGGAAACAGCCTGCGTGTCATGGCCCGGCACGCCCAGAATGCGCGGCTTCACGCCCAGCTGCGACTGCGCCGAAAGCAGCGCTTTGATGCCCGTTTTCTTACCGTCAGCGGTTACACCGCCGATAATATTGGAGGTGGTTTCCGCTTCGGTTTCGCCCTGGGCAACACGCACCACAACGGTGACGGGTTTTGCCTGGTCGGCGATGGCGTCCAGTGAGCGGGCCAGCGTGCCGGACTCGCCCGCTTTGCCGCTGGCGGTCAGTACATCGGTAAGCAGAACCGGCTTATTAAGCGGGAACACAGAGGCATCGGCATCATCGCCGGTGCATACCATGCCCACAATCGCCGTGCTCACCGTCGTGATAGAGCGGGTGCCGTCGTTAACTTCAACAACACGCACGCCGTGGTGATAGTCTTGCGCCATGAATGAATCTCCTGTTTAGGGGTTCACCCATGGTAGGGAAATCATTCACCGCAAGCCGTTGATGGCCGTTGTACCGTCAATGGCACAACCGCAGACAGAAAAAAGCCCCTTATCGGGGCAGACTGATACCGGGATTTATCAGGCAACGCGGCTCCAGCACATCAGCAGCGTGTGAGATTCCACCACGCTGAACGATTTGCCCTCACCGAGGCTGGCTGTTTTGCCGCTGGTCGAGTGTTTGTGCGGCGGGATCGTGACGCCATGCTGATGGTCTTCTGCATAGTCGGTATAGTTCCACCCCGTATATTTCTGGTTATCCGTTCCGTGAGTGGCTTCCTGCCAGGTATCCCCCGGCGCCCCGTCACCTGCCCTGTGCCGGTGCCTTCCGTTGCCCGATGTCGTCAGCTCCTGCTGCCCCTGTTCGCTGGTTTCGCCGCTCACGTCAATCTGAACGGCGGGCAGGTTGGCCTGCTGAAGTGTGACGTTATCGCTGCCGCCGCTCTGCCCGACGTTCGAACCGTCAGCCTTTCCGACGCGGATCGTTTTGTTTTCGCCGGTGTACAGCCATTGCGACCAGGGCCACTTTTCATTCGGGTTGACGTTCTGATTAAAAAATCGCGTGGTGCCGACGGGATTATCATCTTCCCAGAAATCTCGCTTTGCCGCCGTTATCGCATCGGCAATCACCTGCTGAATATCCGTATCCAGCTGGCCCGCAATCTTATCGGCATAATCCTTTGCCTCATTTTTCGCACGATCAACCTCCTCCACCGAGGCAATAATGACCGTTGGATCTGTCTTAAGCTCCACCGCGGCTGTTTTGCTGACGGCTATCCACAGATTGATGGCCTGTAACCGCCCGGCCCCTTCTGCCAGAAGCGGCTTATACACTGGCGGGAGACTGGCTACCGCCAGGCACTCCCCGGCATCGTCATAGAGCGCTGCCTCTCGCAGCCAGAAACCACCGGTTTGCGGCAGGATTATCATTTCTGTGCGGATAACACTCGCGCTCTGGTCTGCAATGACTACACGGTTAAGCGGGCCGCGATACACTTCATTCACCAGACCTGTGCGCGTTCTGTCCGGCTGCGGGATGATCCCCGCGCCATCACCGACCGCCATTTCTGCAAAATTCACAGGCTCACCGGATGCCACCGCCTTAGTAAACGCCGCCTCCCCGTAATCGGTCAGAATGGCATAGTAATTCATGCTCACGCTCTCCCCTTACGGCAGCGCTGCCGGCGAGGTTGGAATGCTGTCACCGGCATACTTGCCGCCCTCGCCGAAGTTGGCGCTGAATACCTGCTGTTCGGTTGCTGCGATTTCAGCAAATGACATCCCTGAGGCGTCAATATCCACAAGGTGCAGGCGGTAAAGCACATAGGACTTACAGGCATTATTCACCAGGGAACCAAATCCCGATGCCGCCCCCCATACCGGTAAATCCTGGTAGTAAATACTGCCGGTGAAATCATTGCCATTTTTGTCCGATTGCAGACTGAACAGCGCCGGGCCAGCTGATACCGCGTTAGGCAAACGCCCCACAATCAAACGGTTCGTTGAAGGGGAAACCTGCGTCGCAATCAGCATTTCCGTGGTCTGGGTTGCCGGTGTTCCGTTTCCCACCCGCGTGACCTGATAGTGCGCAAACACGGCAAATTTATGATCGTTCTGGTGCTCAGCGATGTACGGCATGATACCCGGACAGGTAAACCGGCCACGGTGTCCCAGCGTCTGGTTAACCAGTGATACAATACCGTGAACACCGCCGCGTGGCGTGCGTTCAAACTTCGCCTCTGGCGTGGCGCCCGTGGTGATCAGCGTGTTATTCCAGCTAAATTCCAGCTCCGCTTTTGTTTTCCCTGTCAGGGTGGCAGCTTCTTTGCTTGCCAGATTATTCAGGGGGATATTTTTCCCAACGCCCGAAAAATCAAAATCGGCCGGAATTTCTGAGACATCCATTAATGCCAGCGATCCGAGCGTCAGGCCGGGATAGTCGAGAATAATCGGCAGTCGCGGGTCAGTGAAATTTGCGCCAATAAGTTCATTAAGCAGGCCCATAGTTACCTCATTTAAAAAAATAATTGTTCATCAGAATTCCGGCGACACCGTCACGTGCCGGAATGGATTTATACCCGTCACCCAGACTGAAACCCGGCCCGCCATAAGCCAGCGCCCGCCCTCCTGCCTGGCTCATGTGTGTGATATCAATCGCCACCTCTGACCATGTACCGCCGTTATTCACCAGAACATTTCCCACGGTGCCGCCTGCAATCCGCAGATAATAATCGGCGTGATTGCCGCCGGACGGCAGGCCGGACGCGCTCCATGTACCCACATAGTGAATGTCTGATGTTGTCATCCCCCCAGGCAGCACCGCGTTATTGAAGAATGACCAGGGCAACACACCGTATCGTGCCGCCACCTGCTTTTCAGTCATGCCCGGGTGTGTCGGATCGATGGCATCCGTTGCAGCAGAAAGCATAATTTCGTACACCACTGCATGACGGCCCGGCAGAATGCGCCGGTACCACTCAGTCAGCTCATACAGGTATCCTGTTTCCGCAAACTGGTTTTCATGCTGGGGAAACACCAGTCGCTCGCCGTTCCAGGTGGCCTCACGTTGTCCCATGATGGTCAGGAACAAACAGCGGATATCGCGCGCACCGGCCAGTGCCGCAATCTGCAATGACGCTTCACGGATTTGCGAGGCATTAACATCGGTTTTCGGCTGATTGTTCTGACCGTGCCAGACCGCAATCACCTGGCCCGCCCAACGGTCTCCCCAGGAGAGTACCTCCTGCTTAAACATGCCCAGCACCTGATCAGAGGTGGAGCCACCGTAAGAGCGCACCTCCCCGGTGCGGTTAGTGGCGGCGATAATGGTGCTGCCCGATGTTCCGCTGCCGAACATCGAGTCACCGATGAGCAACAGCTTTTTACCCAGCCCGGTTTTCATCGCAGAGGCCACCTGCGACGTCAGGCGAATACCGACGGCAGCGGCTGACTTGTCCACGCGCCGAAACTCCCATTCGTCAGCACTGGCGGTACACCGCAGGCTGATGCTTTTCCCGTCGGGAACCTGCTCAGGGGCATCATTGGCAATCATCACCCATGCATTACCGTCAAACAGGGCATAGTCACCGGCGCGAAAATTCTCTGTACCGGCCACGCCCCCGGAGGACGCCTGCCAGATGACATTTTGCAGAGGACGAGACGGGAGCCCCTCCGACGGATTAAATTCACCGGCGTAAAAAAGCAGGTCAGCCCCGGCACTAACGGCAGCAAACTGCGGTTGCAAAAAGCCGCCCCCTGCCGTCTGTAGAGTGAGAAAAAGGAGTTTGTCCCCGGCGGCCAGTGTCATACCCGCAAACACGCCCGGCGCGGTGACTTCATACCAGGTATCGTTTTTACGCGGCGCGCCGGAGCCTGGGGAGCGCTGGAGATTCCATCCGGTGCCATCGTATACAAGCAGATCACCGAGATAGACCTGCATTCCGTTCCAGATGCCTGGCGTTTTCTCTGACACGCTGGAATTTGTGTTGTACGCCTCATAGCTGTAGTAATCACCCGCCACAAACTGGCCGGACGGCGTGGCAATGGTCGGACTGGTCAGCCGCCCGCGACGACGCAGGGAAGCCAGAGAGCCGGGGTTAAATGGGGTGCCCTGTGCTTTCCCGGCGATTTTCAGGCCAAACGCGCGACGATATTCAACCGCTGTACCGGTATGGTTTACCCCGTACAGCGCGCGACAGGCTCGCGGTGACAGCGCCGCCCAGCCAGAACCATCCGCATCATTCGTCCGTGCGGTAACATCAGCCAGCACCGCGCGTACAGCATCAGGTGGAACATCAACCACGTCCTGTGCAAACGGCAGAACGGCGCTTTTCAGTTCCTCGGTCAGGTTGTCCAGGGTAATCACGTTTTTACCCATGGACAGCAGCGGGATTTCAACCACGCCATTCTGTTTCACCCGCAGTGCGCAGCGTTTGGTTTTCGGGTCAACCCAGGCGAGGACAAAACCGCCTGCCGGGTCGAGTGTCACCGGCATTAACCCCTGCACCTCGGGCGCCAGTTTCTCCAGCGCGATCGAACCATCACCCAGCTTAATCAGTGGGATTTCCACTTCTCCTGAAGTTGTCACCCGCAGGGCGCAGCGGCGGGTTTTCGGATCAATCCAGGCGAGAGAAAACCCGTAGGCCGGGTCGAGTTTTGTCGGCACCACCTCCTGTAAACCAAGATCGAGATTACTGTGAGAAATCACCCCCTTCTCAATTCTCAGCAGGGGTGCAATCACTTCCCCGCTTCTCGTAATTGCCAGCGCGCCGCGCTGCGTGACCGGGTCGCGGAAAGCAACAATAAAGCCACTCGCCGGGTTAAGGTATTCGGGAATAAACCCGGCATCAATAAACCCCTGTAACGTCGAGTAGCCAATAATATCGGACACCCTTTCCGCCACACCTTTATTATTTTTATATACCGTGAACGGAGAGGTTTTATCGTCTGGATTAATTACCAGAAAATGCTGTTCCGGCTTTGTCGCGGATAATCCCGCCGCTGTTCCGTCGGTGTCGTTATCGGAAACCCTTACTGTGACCATCTGCATTAAATCAGACAGAATAGTTTTTCCGGTCAGCGTTACCGCTCCATTTGTATTCTTTGCCTCTTCAACCCAGTAAGCAGGGTTGGTTGAGCGGATAGAGAATACGCCTCCTTCCGGTATTTTCCCGGCAGCAATCGCGGCCTGTGCTGCCGCCGCACTGGTAAACGGTAATTCGCCCGATTTTAACAGGCCATTATAGGCATTAAGCTGATCTCTCAGGTAGGCTGTGCGGTCGGCGAGAATACTCGTCTGAACGTTCACCAGACCATCCGTCCCCCCGGCCACTTTGTCACCGCGCTTAATTAACGGAATGTCGCTTTCCCACTGTGCTGTTTCGCTGATTAAAGACATATCAGTCCCCGGAATATTGATAATTTTCGTCGTAATGCGCAGTGGCATCGTAATAAATACTGTCATCCGGCTTATATCCCGGCGGATAAACGGTAATCACATCACCATCAAACACGGCGGCACCAATATTTGCCGGGCCATAAGTTGATGCTGATAACGTGAGCTGTGATATATGTCTGCTGACTGGCTTCGCGTCGCCAATAATCCGCTCCAGCTCTTTAATCATCGGCTCAGTAATGCCGATTTCATTCAGATCGATCTCAAGACGAAACGTCCCGGCGGGGTCGGCCACCTCCCACCATTCCTCAAGGGTCATTGAGTAACCCAGCCCCTCGATCACCCGCTTAACTGCAGCCACCGTACCTTTGCGCTGATGGATCCAGAAAGCATCGCTGACCGCCTGCCGCTTAGCGGTTTCTGTCCAGGTTTCCTCCCATCGGTCAACGGAGAAAGCCCAGGCCAGATACGGCAGAAACTTTGCCGGGCATTTCCACGGGTTCCACAGGTCACGCAGTGGTACGTTTAAATCACTGATACCTGAACAGGCTTGCGCCAGCCTGCGCTCCAGCGCAGACGACCCCGGCGGTAACAGACTGCTAGTCATCAGAACCACCAATTTCTGCTTTAAAATCGGTGCAATATGACGCCTGCGTTTTATCTAACACCATGTCCGCCAGGGGCTTCATCAACTCAACGCGCTGGACGCCCTGAACATGCAGAGCGGCATAGATCGCAGACAACCGCACGTCACGCCCCAGGCGACGCTGCTCGTTGATATATGCCGTACCCTGCGCTTTCGCGGCCGCCAGGATGGGTTCCTTTGCCGGGCCGGGATAGACATAAAGAACCGCATCAATTTCATAGGGGACAATCTCAGCAGATCGGACACTCACCCGATCCGCCACCGGCCGCACAGCCTCATCGTTCAGGGCCTCACCGACGACCTGCAGTAATTCTTCCGGCGCAGTACCATCGCCGTCGCGGGCCAGAATAGTCACCACGACTTCCGCCGGTGACGGGCTGAACGCCGACGCGTCCGCCACCCGACCATCCGAGCTAAGCGCGTGATATTCATAAGCACCGACTGGCCCGGCAACGCTCATCCCCTCAAAGGCTGCCGGGATGCGCTGGCGATAATCCGCGTCAGATTCCATTACCGCCTCCGTTGGCGGCGTTGTGGTGTCGTCCGCAGCCGTAATCACCCGGCGCTGTACGTTGTTATTCGCGCCTAAATTGTCCAGGTCATCCCCGCCGGAATAGGCCACCATCACAGCTTTCGCCGCCTCGTTAATCCGCTGGCGCAGCAGCAACTCCCGGTACACATTTTCCTGCAGCATTTTCACCACCGGCTCAGACTCAAGCGTTAAGGTGCGGGCCACCGCCTCCTGCTCTTCTGCCGGAAATAACGCGACAAATTCAGCCTTGCGCTCAGTCAGCAAGGTTTCAAAATCCGGCACATCCACAATTTGCGGCGGCGGCAGCTGGGAAAGGTCAATAACGGCCATTGTCTGCTCCTGTCGATACGGAAAGGGACACGGGCACGCCGTCATTACGCTGGCCTGCCAGCTCAATAACCATTGCACCATCCATGCTGCTGCTGTTAACCGTGATGGTGTCCAGCTGCAGCCGCGGCTCCCAGCGCCGCAGCGCCACATACACCACAGCCATGATCTGCAGGCGCAGCGCCGGGTTTTGCGGCTGGTCAATGAGCGCTGAAAGCAGGGAACCATACTCCCGGCGCGCAAGCCGGCTCCCTTGCGGGGTCAGCAAAATGTCACGCACCGACTGGCGCAGGTGGTCAGTTTCCGTTATGGCTCTGCCGGTATCGCGGCTCATCCCGATATAGAGCGTCAAAATGGATCTCCCGTCGTTCCGCCACTGTCGCCAGGGTGTTTATGCTTATCAGCAACGACGCCGTTTGACGTCATCGCGCCGCCGCCGTGGGTCACATCGCCGTTCAGGATCACGTTGCTGTTAATACGGGTGGTGTCAGCCTCGATCACAAACTCACCGGTTTTGCAGGAGACAACCTGCGAAGACTCAATCAGCACGCTTTTCACGCCGCGAATAATCCAGCGCCCGGTGGCGGGGTCGTATTCGAACCAGCCGCCATCCTCGTATGCGGTCACGTCCGCACTTTCAGAGTCTGACGGCGGCGGGCAGGCGTTGGAGTAGATGGCCGGAAGCGCAAAGGCTGTTTCCAGATTGCCGCCCAGGCTGAACAGCACCACCTGCTCCCCTGGAGACGGACACCACCAGGTGCGGGATTTACCTGCACGGTAGGTCAGCCAGTTAATCCAGTTGGTTTCGAGGTCGCCTGTTTTCACCCGGCACAGCCAGCCGTCCCGGTCCACTTCGGTCACAATGCCTGTGCGGATCAGATTGGTGATAAGGCGCATGATTTCGGTAAGTTCTGAGTTCATACGGATAGACTGTCAATTTATTGTTCTTTTCGCTAGTTCACCCAGATTGTGCTATAAATGGCACAATCTGGGATTAACAACATGAGTACTTACAATGAACTTGAATGAAGAGCAATATTCCGCAGTATTGGCTGCCTTGAATAAAAGAGCCAGTCGATCAAAAATGACAACAATCCTTTTCATATATGTCCTTTTAATAGCATTACTTTCAATCCCTGCATCACTTTTTTACATAAAAATAAAGAACAACGATAGAGAGAATGTATTATCCTCCCTAACGAGAGCAGCAACAGAAGCTCATTCAGCCCTGACGGCCATAACAGGTTTAAACAATGCAACTCGTGAATTAATTCAAAACCTAGATAATTTCAAGACTTCTACAAACACCGAGAATATTTTAAATTCGCAACTAGCCATCTCCCCCACTTTTACCAAACAAGAAAACACACTAACAAAAATATTAGAAATCGCTGGACCGATTCTTTTAATACTATCAAGCCTACTATTCATTGGATATATCTTGCGCCTGTTCATTGTCTTTATTAAATACAACATGCAAATGAGTAATGATTATGACAACCAAAAGATATCCCTCTTACTTTCAGGAGGAAATACCGAAGAGTTCAGTAAAATACTAAACAACCTAAGGTCACACAACATTAGTTTCGAGAAAACCCCTTACCTTCCGCAAGAAAAAATAATCCTCAAATTAATTGATTTAGCACGAGTATCAAAAGATAAGATTTAACTACTAACCCACCGAATTAATATATCTCTGGTTAGAGAGACTGTTAAATTATTCAGCCCCAGTAAACGACGTTTATCGTATTGTACATTGGGGCCTTTTTTACTCACACGGTCTCTCAGCCCATAATGATGAACACGGGCGATGCGTTGTACCCTATTGTCAAACTCCACGCTGGCAGAATCCGGGCTGGCGGCGGCTTTCAGATATTTTGTGGTGCGGAGTTTTGCAAACATCTGCCGACGGATGCGGCCCTGTTTCGTTCTGGCCGTCACGCGACGCGGCTCGTAAGCCGTCCCGTCCGGGTTGCGCTGCATCCTGATATTTTTCTGCTGGCTGCGGCGCAGCTGCTGTGCCAGATCCCGCATCATGCGCTTACGTGCGGCAGGCTCCAGTCCCGCCAAGAGCGCATCTAACCAGGCGTCAACTTCCTGCAGCTCAGCCACGGCTCACCGCCCACATTTCGTCCAGTTCGTCCGGTTCCGGCACCGCTTCGACGCTGGACACGTCACCGTCAGCGCTGACTATCACACGCTCTGTCAGTTGCAGGTTCAGGCTGATATCACAGATATCATTGCGCAAAATATCGACTTCAAAGGAAAGCAACTTTTCCCGCAGTTCCGGGTTATGAATGGCATCCGGCTGATTTTCCCTTAACCAGGCCACCACCGGCGCCATCAATAACCCCTGATCGCCGCTGAAATCCACTATCACCACATTCAGGGTGTAACGATACTCCCATGAAAGTGACGCTGCCCCGGTTGCCACCACCGATCCGTTATCAACGAACAAATGCAGCTTATCCGGGTTATCACGGACATATGGCACCGCGTTATTCAGGGCGCGGCGTAAGGATTGAGGCTTGTTCACTGTTTCGCTCCTGACAGGAAATTATCGTGTCCACTTTGTCGGCGCAGACCGCCCAGGCCGCCTCTGCTTCATCCAGCGCGGTCAGCAGATCACCGTTAGTGCGTGCCGCCGACTTTTCCAGGCGGCACTGCGTCACTCTGGGACAACCATTCACGGTAAGCAGCACCTCCGGCGAGGGCTGGACGTTCGCGCATCCTGATAATGTCAGCAGGCAGAAGAGTGTCAGCCCAGCGCCGTAAATCCTCATTTTCACGTTTTAACTCCTCAATTCTGCGCTGACGGCTTCGCAGCAGCGCGTTTGTACTTTCTGCCGCCGCGTAAAGCCTTGCCTGTTCCCGGTTATTGGTTTCGGACAGGATGGACAGGGCGATCAGCTGGCTGTTCGTTTTTGCCAGTTTTTCGCCTGTCGTTTTCAGATCCCGCCCTTGCTGCTCGATGGTCTGGCCGGCCTCCTTCATCCGCCATGACTGCCAGCCAAGCGCCAGCACTACCAGCGCCAGAATTACCGCCAGCGCCTTCGTCATACCGTCACCGGCTCCGCATCAATAATCTGCGCACGCAGAACCTTAAGCGCGACCAGCGTCAGCAGATAAAATACCAGGGTGACAACGTGGCCCGTAAAGGTGAGAAAAATCACAAGCAGTGAACACCTGGCCCATCTGATCACCTGGTTTCCTGGCGTACTGAAAAAGCGCGTCAGCGCCTGCTTTGCCTCTCCCCGATGAGTGCCGCCCGCATACCACCCAGCCATGCAAAGCAGCACCGCTCCCCAGCTCAGCAGGCAGGCTACCCAGGTCAAGGCTGTAACCAGTGCCGGAACAATACTGTTTGGAACAAAGAGACTAAAAATCATCAGCGCCGTGTACAGCACCGAAAATAACCCACCGATCAGTTTCTTTTTCATTTCGTTACGCTCCTTTTAAGCACCAGGACAGCTCCCGCGCGCGGCGGTTTTCCAGCCCCGGATTAAATACGCCTTTGACGTATACCCAGCGCGGCAACTGATAGCAGGCATCGCGCCAGCGCTTCTGATTGATAAACTTCACCATGGTTGAACCACAGGCATTGCCGGTTCCCACGTTGAAGGCCAGCGATACCAGCGCGTCATAGACGTTCTGCGGTACGCTCACCAGGACACAGCGATCCAGCGCCTTCTCCACCCTTAAAACGTTGGTGATGAAACTCCCGGCGGCCTGCCGTTCCGTGATGGTCTTCCCCGGCACCACGCCGGACGTATTGCCAATGCCATCGGTCCACACCCCCGCATCACACTGATACGGCTGCAGGCGGCAGCCCTCGTAATCGGCTATCAGCTTCAACCCTTCCACTGAGGTATGAAGTTGCTGAAAGCCCGGCAGGGTGGCGGCAATCGCCAGCACCGCCCCTACCAGGCAGCGTTTAACGGTTGAAGGATTCATATTCCCCCTGTGTAATTTTTCCGCCGCGCAGCAGCTGGTAGGTTTTGTGTTTGTAGTACCAGTTGATGGCCAGCATCAGCACGCCAATCAACACACCGCCCACTGTCGACACATCCTTAAGCGATAAATCTCCCATCCATGCCAGCAGTACAGCGATGCAGTACGTGATGAAGGCGCTGATCCGTTCAAGCGTCATATTTCAGTCCCATAACTGGACGGTCTGCACCGTGGAAGTGGTGGCAATATCCGGCAGCTCCACCTGCAGCCCGTGTGGTAAGAACGGGCCGTGCTCAGCCAGCCCCGGATTTGCCTGCAGTACCTGCTCCGTGACGCCCTGCGTGCGTCCGTAATGACGCCAGCAAAGCGCGTCCACCGTGTCACCCTGGTACGCACGCACTTTCATCAGATCAGCTCCACCGTACAGTGAGGCGCATCCTGTACCCGGCTGATTGCCCAGCGAGCATCACGCCACAGATCGCCGCTGGCCTCCGCCAGCTCATCCCCCCTTTTCACACCGGAGGCCGTGGCGTCGTAGTCCTTGTAACGCTCATTCACCTGCGCACGTGCCCAGCAATAAACGGCGTTGTGGTAGTGGTGAATGCGTTCGCTTTTACCGTCCAGCAAGTCCGCCGGTACATCGGCCAGTGTCATAAATCCCAGCGCCTGCTGGCGCTTGCGGAAGTCGTACAGCTCCGCATTGACCTCTGACATCGCAGACCGGATGAGTTGTCCGAGACGGGGTGACGTCACCGTGCCATCCGTCCGCATCACGCTGCGAAATTCTGATAAATCAACATCGGGCCAGAACGGCGTATTTTTGATAATTTCCGCCTGTTCCGGCGCCTGCTCAGGCGCAACAAACTTCATGCGGGCTTTCTCCTGAAATAGTGGGCGGTGGACGGGGTTTTGATGTGGCAAAAGCCTTTCGCCACCCCGTGCCGCCCGTGCGCGGGGCACGTTCCGTTAACGGCTGTCATTGCGCAATCTGCGCTCCAGCTGCTGTTTTTCTTTTTTGACGCCACAGCGTGGATCAAGCTGCAGCGCATGATTGATGTGATTCAGGGCGGAGGCCGGGCTGGTTTCGGTCAGTACAGCGCCAATCGCTTTATGCAGGCGTGCCCGTGACTGGTCTGGCATATCCTGGCCGTCTGTCAGCTCCAGTGTCTGCAGTAACAACCCGGCATCGAAAGATTCACCTGCCAGCAGAGCGGCCTGCGCAGCGTCTGCCATTTCCTCTGCCAGCACCGTCTGGACGTTACGGTTTCCAATGGGCATCACCCATCCGTGCCGCAGCGCATGACGCCCTGCATCCAGCGCACCGGCATAATCACCGGCATCGATACGCCAGAGCATCACAAACATCACCACGTCATCCTGCCGGGCACCATCAGCAGCCAGCACCCCCTCCACCCAGGCGGAATAACGGGGCAGCAGTTCCACTTTGATTTGGGCTTTCTTCACGGTGGACTGGATACCTTTCAGGCGGCGGCGGTCCTCCGCCAGCTGCATCAGCATCAGGTCATACCCCGTCGCGTGGCGAACATTGCCGCCCTGTCGGGCGGCCTGTTCAGCCTGGACGCGCAGGCGGTGCTGCCGTGCGGGACTCAGGCTCATGCGTTACGCCCCCTCGCCTTCCGGTACAGCTGGCGCGCTGAAATCCCCCATCTGGATGTTTTCGACCAGCGCCGCACAGCGGTAATCCTCAACCACATACGCTTCATTGACGGACTCGAAATTCTCGATCCGGTCACGTTTCGGGTTATCGATAACAGAACGACGGCGGGTATCTTCCTGCCAGTAAATGGACAGGTTATCCAGGCGGGTGATCAGCAGTGCATTCGCAGGGAAATACGGCGCGCGTACAGCCTGCAGGCCACCCATGCGTTTCTGGCTGATGATCAGATCAGCGGCCAGCTTCTCCGTGTTCTCCTGGTCTTTGTTAACCAGCGGGAAATACTTGTCAGACAGCAGCTCACGGCCACAGACCACCACCAGATCATCATCATCCTGATATACCGGGTCGATCAGCTCGTTGACCGCATCCATCACCACGGCGTCCAGGTTGGCATAATCGCCACCCTTACCAACCTTCACGGCGCCTTTGGTGGTCACGCCGTCTTTGGTTTCGCTGCCCATGACATGATCCGGCGCATCTTCGCGGATTTTTTGCAGCCAGCCCTTATTTACGTCCTGCAGCATCGGGTTGGCGTCGCGGTCAGAGGTTTTGGTACGCTTCACGCCGTTGAACCCGATCATGATGCGGTCCAGAGCCTGGCGCTTCACGATGGCGTTACGGATCCGCACCTGGAAGTCCTGGAATTTTGCCCACAGGTCCAGCTTTGCGTAGGTCAGCACCGTATCAAAGTTGGTCTGTTCGCATTTGTATTCCACGTCCGCCATCACTGTCGGGTCAGTTGGTTCGCGCTCTTTGGTGGTGGTATCCGTGGTTCCGGCAATGGTGCTGCCAACACCCAGCCCCAGTAACTGGCCTGACTGCTCATCCACCGGGGTAATGTTAATCAGTGTCAGAAAGGCTGCGGACTGCTGGATCTGGTCTTCCAGCGTCTGCTGTACCGACGGCTCAACGGTGAATTTGCTGGAAAGTTCTTCCACTTCCACGTTGTTCAGGCGTGCCAGCTGCTGCAGGTAGGCGTTAAAGGCAAAACGGGTTTTCTTTTTCATTGGTTCTTATGCTCCATCAGCAATTGGTCAGTGTGCCTGCCGGTGCGTTTCCGCCTGGCGCGCGCTGGCGATAATCTTTGCGGCTGTCTTCCTGGCTCAGCCGCTGCTCCAGTTCAGCAAAAGCGGTCTGCTGTTCCTGCAGGGAGGCTTCCAGCTCAGCAATGCGCGTATCCTGCGCAGACAGGGAGTGTTCAGTGCGTTCGCTCAGGTTTTGCTGTTCAGTAGCAATCAGCTCAACCGCGCGATGCACGTCAGAAAAACGTGCTTCATCGTTCTGTTCTTTTTTGGTGAACATCGCGGCAACGCGGGAAAACAGGGAGGGTTTATCGTCCTGGACTTCTTCCCACTCGATCAGCGTTTCTTCGGAGGCGGTAAAGAGGTTTTCAGGGTTTTGCTTGCGGCCTGCCAGGGGGTTACTTCTGGCGCTGGCGCTAAACTGCAGCATTTCAGTACCGAGGCTTGCGGGATCATCCGTCGCAGCCAGGCCAACCAGGTAGGCTTTGCCGGTATCGGCAAAACTGGTATTGACCTCCATCGAGGTAAACAGCTTTTGCAGATTACGGGTATACGCCACCAGGTCCTCTGACGGTGTGATCCACGCATACAGGGCCAGCTTTCCTTTCAGCGGGCCGTCTGCAATCTCCTCTGCCTCCAGCTTATCCACGGTCCCAAAACGGCGGAAAGGGCTATCAGGGGTGTAACCCTTGATGTGCTCCAGATTAATCAACGCGGTATACACCTGCGGGTCATAGCTCGCCGCCATCTGTTCCAGCCAGGCGCGCTCAATATTGCGCCCGTCTGTCGTTGCCCCTTCCACACCGATGCGGAAGCGCTTTGCTTTTACAGCCATGTGACCGACTCCATCAAATAACTCTGTGAGGCCTTATGGTTGCTGTGATGGAGGGGGTGAAACAACGCGCGGACGTTGTGCGGTAAACCATACAAAGGCCAGCCGGGGAAAGGCGCCAGGCAAGGCCGTATGTTTGTGCCATGGAAACGATGACCCCCGCAGACCTCGATCCCCGCAGGCAGGCATTACTGCTGTATTTTCAGGGATACCGCGTAGCCCGCATTGCTGAAATGCTGGGCGAAAAAGTTGCAACCGTTCACAGCTGGAAAAAGCGCGACAAGTGGGGCGAATACGGCCCACTCGATCAGATGCAGCTCACCACTGCCGCCCGCTATTGCCAGCTCATCATGAAGGAGCACAAGGAAGGGAAAGACTTTAAAGAAATAGACCTGCTGGCGCGCCAGTCCGAGCGCCACGCCCGCATCGGTAAATTTAACAACGGCGGTAATGAGGCGGACCTTAACCCCAACGTGCAAAACCGCAACCGCGGCCCCCGCAAACAACCTGAAAAAAACCAGTTCAGCGACGAACAGATCGAAAAGCTGGAAGAAATTTTCCGCAATCGAATGTTTGAATATCAGCGCCACTGGTGGGAAGCAGGAATTAAGCACCGCATCCGCAACGTGCTTAAATCGCGCCAGATCGGCGCTACGTATTATTTCGCGCGTGAAGCGCTGATGGACGCCCTGATGACAGGGCGAAACCAGATTTTCCTGTCAGCCAGTAAAGCCCAGGCGCATGTTTTTAAGCAGTACATCATCGAGTTTGCCAAAGAAGTCGACGTGGAATTAAAAGGCGATCCCATGGTGCTGCCAAACGGCGCCACGCTGTATTTTCTCGGGACCAACGCCCGCACCGCACAGAGCTACCACGGCAACCTGTATCTTGATGAGTATTTCTGGATCCCGAAATTTCAGGAGCTACGTAAAGTCGCCTCCGGCATGGCGCTGCACAAGAAATGGCGCCAGACCTATTTCTCAACGCCTTCCAGCCTGACGCACAGCGCTTACCCGTTCTGGTCCGGCGCCCTGTTCAATCGCGGGCGGGCAAAAGCTGATCGCGTTGATATCGACCTGACCCACTCAGCCCTTGCTGCCGGTCTGCTTTGCGCTGACGGTCAGTTCAGACAGATCGTGACGGTGGAGGACGCCGTGCGCGGTGGCTGCAACCTGTTCGACCTCGACCAGCTGCGCCTGGAGTACAGCCCCGACGAGTACCAGAACCTGCTGATGTGTGAGTTCATCGACGATCTCGCCTCCGTTTTCCCACTGGCTGACCTGCAGGCCTGCATGGTGGACAGCTGGGAAGTCTGGGAAGACTTTCAGGCGCTGGCCCTGCGTCCGTTCGGCTGGCGCGAAGTCTGGATCGGCTATGACCCGGCGAAAGGTACCCAGAACGGTGACAGCGCTGGCTGCGTAGTCATTGCCCCGCCGACGGTGCCCGGCGGTAAGTTCCGCATCCTTGAGCGTCACCAGTGGCGCGGAATGGACTTCCGCGCCCAGGCAGAGGCCATCCGCAAACTGACGCAGCAGTATAACGTGACCTACATCGGCATTGACTCCACCGGCGTCGGTCACGGTGTTTATGAAAACGTAAAAGGCTTTTTCCCTGCCGTGCGGGAGTTTGTCTATAACCCCAACGTCAAAAACGCCCTGGTGCTTAAGGCATACGACATTATCAGCCACCGCCGTCTGGAGTTTGACGCCGGGCATACCGACATTGCGCAGTCATTTATGGCTATCCGCCGCGCCACCACCGCCAGCGGCAACCGTCCGACCTATGAAGCCAGCCGCAGCGAAGAAGCCAGCCATGCCGATCTGGCCTGGGCAACGATGCACGCGTTATTTAATGAACCGCTGCAGGGCGAAGCCGCCAATACCAGCAACATTGTGGAGATTTTTTGATGGGCAAACGTAAGAACCGCCTCGCAACGGCTGATCGCAATACCCAACATACCGGCGGCGCCTCAGCCGAAGCATTCAGCTTTGGTGATCCTATTCCGGTACTGGACCGCCGCGAACTTCTGGACTACGTAGAATGTGTGCAGATGGATCGCTGGTATGAACCACCAGTTAGCTTTGATGGGCTGGCGCGGACCTATCGCGCCGCTGTACATCACAGCTCACCGATTGCCGTTAAATGTAATATTTTGACCAGCACATTTATCCCTCACCCGCTCTTGAGTCAGCAGGCATTCAGCCGTTTTGTGCAGGACTATCTGGTTTTTGGTAACGCCTATCTGGAGAAGCGCACCAACCGGCTTGGCGGCATTCTATCGCTGGAGCCATCGCTGGCGAAATACACCCGCCGCGGGATCGATTTAGACACCTACTGGTTTGTGCAATACGGCATGACAGCGCAGCCGTATGAGTTCACCAAAGGGAGCATCTTTCACCTTATGGAACCGGATATTAATCAGGAAATTTACGGACTGCCCGGATATCTGTCGGCCATCCCGTCAACCCTACTCAACGAATCTGCTACGCTGTTTCGTCGTAAATATTATATCAATGGCAGTCATGCAGGATTCATCATGTACATGACCGACGCGGCGCAGAACCAAGAGGACGTGAATAATATCCGCCAAGCCATGAAAAGTGCCAAAGGTCCGGGTAACTTCCGTAACCTGTTTATGTATTCGCCCAACGGTAAAAAGGACGGCATCCAGATCATCCCACTGTCGGAGGTCGCGGCAAAGGATGAGTTTCTGAACATCAAGAACGTCAGCCGCGACGACATGATGGCCGCGCACCGCGTGCCGCCGCAGATGATGGGGATTATCCCGAACAACACTGGCGGTTTCGGTGATGTGGAAAAGGCCAGTCGCGTGTTTGTTCGCAATGAATTAATCCCTTTGCAAAAAAGGTTCGAAGAATTAAATGATTGGCTAAGTGACGAAGTCATTAGATTCCAACCCTATACCCTGGAAGAGAATTAGCTCGCCATGTTAAACTGCCCCAGGAAAACACTTTTCAACAAACTGGCTCATATGCTGTAGGCTTGACATTAATTCATTTAATTTTAATCTGGCCTCGTTATAATGAGGCCTATTTTCATCTTTCTTACAACATAAGATCAAACAGTGCGCTGGATTTATAACCTCCTCGGTTTCATCATCTTTTACTGGATCATAGATAATTTCAAACATAACATCTTCATTATCGTCGTCAACTATTCCCATAAGCTTTTCAAACAAGAATACTCCAATAAAAATATCTTTCCTCTTATCAGGGAGGTTAGCCTGCTGTTTTGATACCCTTGCCATCAACTCCTGTATATCAAGCAATTTTTTCAAGTCGACGCTAAATCCCTTTTCTTGCAAATCCGCTCTTTTTACAGATGATTTCTCAAACTTACCACTCGAACTAACATCCTCTGGTGAGAAAACAACGCGACATATTTTATCACTACCTTCAAAATGATATACCATGCTCACGACCTTTAATCACTTAAGCATTGACAGTAATTGTTCTGGAGGGGTAACACTAATATTATAATTACCTTTTATACCTTTCCTCTCATTTTTATTTTTAGCATAAAAAGAATAAGTCTCATCTGGCTCTACTGTTAAGTCTACAGCACATGACTTATCGTTCCAAAAGAATGAAAGCTCACCATCATCAAAAATTTTTATTTTTGGCGCAGTCAAGCCAAAGGCTGCCACATAATTCCTCATAAAGAAGTCAGCGGAGCGTAAAGTCTGTCGGTCTATTTCTTCCGCACCTAACGCATTGACATCTTTGAGTTTTTCAAAAAGATTAAATATTTCGCTGTATTTTATTACATCACTCCTTTTACGATCAATAAATGATTTTAATGCTTCCATAGTTAGTCGTTCAAAAATCGAATAAACCTCACCTTCACCTTTAGAATTATATTGCTTGCTTAATACAGTTTCTGCCTTCTTACGGTAGCTTATATTACGGTCTTTGCTGAGTTGCATTGTATTGCCAAAAACAACCCCTACAGAGTTAGATGAGCTAATTCCGTTTGATATTGTAATAGTTAAAACGTCACTCATATACGGCTCCTAAGTTAGCTAAGGCTTTATCAGTTAGGAAGTTAAAGAAAACAGTTTTATTTTTATGATGTAATGAGTCAAGCTCGCTTTCAAAATTTTGTATAACATTCCCAAAAGTTAGATTTCGCTTGTTTATTATACAGTCAATATCAATCATAAAACCTTCTCTTGTTTTTATTGCTGGTCCTTCTGCTCGAGCATTGCCAGCTAGCTGAATGATAATTACTACGTCCCCTTCGTGCTTCTCACTTCTGAGGTGTAGGTAAGGGTCGAGATAGTTTTCATCACCTAAGCTAATACACATATTTAATTGTTCGCCGATATTTTCAGCGGAAGGATATTCAATTATATCAACGTATTTAAGAGAAAACCGCTCGACAACACTTATTAAACCGTGTTTTTTTACAATATTCATCAAAATGCATATGTGCTTTTTGAATGTCTCCCAGCCAGGATACCGACTGTTAACTGAAAGCAACAGCACATTATCTCCCAGCAAAATATTATAATCCCCCCATATAAAACCAACTAATGGAAGGTATTTGAAATCTGCGTTCTGCTGTCTAATTATTTCAGGCATTTCAAAGTGAGGGGTCCGAAAGGAATTCTTTAAACTCAGCTCAGTAAATAATATCCCAGGCATAATGTTAGAAAATGTATTATTTTCTGATGAAAACCTAATCTCAAACAGAACATTAACAAGAGCATTTTCTTTAAGTCTTTCAGGGATTAACTTAACCATATGTATCCTTGAGTCAGTATGAGCAATTCACATGCCCTGTAAAAAAAGTGTTTACCGTGAAGATGATAGTACACCAACTAACTTTGCAAGTTTATATTATATTAGAATAATTCTGTCCTGTCGTTATCTCATGTTAGATAAGGAGTCGTTGCGCGCGCTCGTATCCCCGCCACGCCTGCCCGCTTTGTGTAGTGGTTTTCATGCACCTGCATGAGATATGAAAAAGCCCGCCAGAACTGGCGGGCCGAAGCTAAAACGATCCTCAAACGATCATGCAGATTCATGCGGCATAGCCATGCACTCTCTTTTCTTCAGGTTAGCCTGAAATCCTCGTCAAAATCCATAAAGTTTTCAGCTACTCGCGATGAGAGGATGATGAACTTAATCCCCTCATCCAAGGGAACCGGGCGATCAAGTTCAAGCATAAAAACACCATCATAGGTTTTACCCAGCCAGAACCCGCCGCCGCAGGATTTTGGCCGCTGAAAAAGCACCCAACCACCCGGAACAAACTTCGGCAGCGGCTCATAGCGATAAATAACCTGATAATTACTGTCTTTAGACCCCATAGCCTAACGCCTCGCCTTGCTCGTTGTTCAACCTTGCAGGCGGTAAAAACCAGTTTTATCGCCTGCAACGTTTTGTTAATGCAACCAGCTGTCGTCTTCCCAGACCTGCTGCATAATTTCCATTACGCGCTGCTTATCCTCATCAAGTTTTAAGCCGGTCAACTCGATACCATTGGCACTGCCTTTGCGAATGCGGATCGCCGTCTTGGGATATAAAGGGGTCAGGTTGCGGTAAAGCTCGGTTTCGAGTGCTTCCAGTGTCGCCTGGCTAATTTTCTACTCTTTATCAATCATTATTTCGACACGCATGGAGATCATCCCCCTAACTGGAAACATCCATTGACCGGCTGTATTCATGGCTACGAATTTTCGCCATTAATTCATCAGTCAGCTCAGAAACCCACTGGATAGCAAGTCGCTTCTCTTCATCGCTGCACTCACTAGCCGCTACAAGCTTGATAAAAAAATCAATACGCTGGAGCTTTAACGACTCCAAAAGATAGTCCTGCATTTTCCCTCCTATCCTCACTACGGGATACCCGCCGCCATATCCCCACAAAGGGATATTTGTATGCTGTACGCATATCCACTGGTTATACATACAGTATAATATGATTTTCTCGATGTAAAATAGTTTTTATCATTCAATTAGATGTGTCCTATGTGGTGAGATAAGGCTATAAAATGCGCTCCTCCATCAGTACCACTGGCGCCATTTATCATCTTCCTGCAGCCTTTGGTTCCGGTAAAAGACACGCAGACCGGCACCGGATGGAATATTGCCACCGCGCAGAAGCAGATCGATCTCAGCCTCCGAACCATCAAAGCCTCTCGATTTAAGTTCATACTCCAGCTGCAGGCGCTGCTGATTATCCACATCCTGCCTGTATCCTTTCCGGCGCTTAGGCTTAACCATCCGAAGCCGTGCGTTTAGCTCCCTCAGCTCCTTTTTGCTCATGCTATGGAGATATTCCTGCAGCTCCCGCTCATCCATACCCGCAATATCCGGTAAATCCTGTCCGCTCACGGCCCCGTTTTCGTTCATTTTTTCCACAGGGGGACACTTATTGCCACGAGTCCAAGGGGCGCAAGCGCCCTGGTCGGCTGGCGCCTCCTGAACGTCAACGGCCTTACGAACCATTTTCCACTTCATCGCATGCGTGCAAATCCGGCCCTCAATAATCGGGGACCAAATGCCATAAATACGGATGCTGTGATCGCCATAGGCTGATGGCTCGTCATTGAGTTCATAAGCCGTGCGGACCAGGTGATGTTTACGCGGAACCAGTACGCCGCCCTGTTTCATGATGTAGGTGGCAAAACACCCGGCATCGGCTGCCGCCAGCACGGCATCCAGACGCGGGTTATCCAGTACCGGCGCACCTGCTTTTTTATCGGCCTGCTGTCGCGCGGCCTGGCCCGCCAGCAAACGCAGCTCGCGATAAGCCTGGCGGCCCGGTATACCGAAAAAGCGGAATTGCTGGACGCGATGCAGCGAAGCCCAGGCATTGACATGTTCGGCATTGTCCCGCAGTGATCTGCCGGTTTCTTTGCTGATTTCGTTAGCCAGGCCACGCCCGTCGATGTTCTTACTGATGTACTTCGCGATGTAGCTGGTCGGCGTACCCTTGCGCGGGTTGATCAGCTCAGACTTAAAACGCGGGCCGGTATTGTTGCCCAGCTCCTCGCGGTCCTCACGGATGGCAAATTTACGCAGCAGCGCAGTGATGGACTTGCGGTCTTTTTTGCGCATGAAGCAAAGCAGGTGCCAGTGCACGGTGCCGTCATGGTGTGGCTCAGCAACGCGGACGCCATACCAGCGCAGCCCGGCTTTGTGCATCGCCTTGCGGAAAGCGGCGAACGTATGCACCAGATAGTCGCTGCTCTGCCGGACCGTTGCACTGGTCCATTTCGGGTTTGGCCTGCCGTTATTGAGCGTTGCGTGAAAGCGTGACGGGCAGGTGATGGTATAGAACACCGCGCAGTCTCCGCGCATTTCCGCGATTAACTCCAGCCCCTTAACACAGGCCATCATTTCATTACGACGGTGCGCCGGATTGCTGCTACTGGCGTTTACCACGTCTTCCATATCCAGCGTATCGCCCTGCTCATTGGTCAGCTCATGCGAGCGGAAGAACTCCAGCGATTTGCGGCGCTGTTCGCGTTTATGGATCACGGCCTCATAGCTGACATACGGGGACGCCTTTTTGTTAACCAGGCAGACGGCGCGCAGCTGTTCTTCCCGCCATTCACACCGCATCTGCCACAGCTTGCGATACCACCAGTCAGCACAGAGCATACGGGCAAGCGAACCCGGAATAAGTTCGTATGGTACCGGGTTACGGCGGTGCTTTTTGCGGCGCAGCTTCTCGAAGGCAGGCGGGATAACATCAAGGCGCATGGCCTCAGCGGCCACCCTTTCCCATGACCGGCGGATCTCTTCTGGCGTAACGTCTTCATCCGTAAACAGCTCACCGCAGGCAGCATCCAGACACATGCTCATGTGTGCCGCTACCAGGGTTGATAAACGCTTAACCTGCTCCTGGTTCATTTCCGGCAGAACCAGCAGGCCCTCCAGCCCGTCGTGGCTCGCCATAAACCGGAATGACGCAGAAACCTGGCTGGCGCGCACGCGCTCCAGGCGATCAAGGCACGGCCTGATGGTTTCACGCAGGTAGCGAGAATAGGCTTTTGCTCTGCCCAGCCTATGGAAATATTTAATCCGCTCCAGCAGAGGCTTGCTGATATGGGACGGCATGGCGTTAACATCAGCCAGAATAACCAGATCGGGATTAAAACGCTGCTGCTCGCGCGCCATTTTGGCATGGCTAATCAGCCGGTCCTGCTCCATTTCACGCTGGACAGGATCACGGGATTCATTGAAGAAATAGCGTTCCCAGACCTCATCGCTCATCGCCTCACGCCGCAGCTGCTCCTGCTCGTTGTCGCTGGCGTAGAGAGCGATCAGGTTTGAAAGCGCAGATACCGGCGCAACTTCCGCCGGGTCCGTGTATGGGTTAACCGCTTTTTTCGGGGTATTCCAGACAAAAGCAGCGGCGGCATCATCTGCGCCGCCGTAGTTTTTAACGTCGTGATGGCTCACACAAATACTCTCTTTGGAAAGTTTCGTAAGACGCACTCACGACTGGATACGCTGCCAGATCAAACCCGGACCAGATCAGAGGTTGAGAAACAGCGATAATTTCAGTTGCAGACTTACCATCACCACCGGCAACGCCCATACTGCGTTTTGCGTTAATACGGTGGCGGGTAAAATTCTGGTAAATCGCGTTCGTCAGCTCGGTTTCACTGTTCGACACAACAACCTGATGGCCTGCTGATGCCAGTACATCAAGAGTCGTCGCCAGGCGACGCTGTTCAAGCTCATTGAAACCATCAGTGTGATAATCGGTAAATGTTCCGTCATAAGGTGGGTCGCAATAAATCACATCACCTACTTTGACCATCGCTAAAGTTTCCTCATAGCTGGCACAAATGAAGGTGGCGCGCTTTGCTTTCTCTGCAAATGCTCTGATTTCGTCTTCCGGGAAATATGGTTTTTTATAATTCCCGTATGGAACGTTAAATTCACCTTTCCTGTTATAACGGCACAATCCACGATAACAGTGGCGATTAAGATAAAGGAAAAATACAGCCATCCAGAAATCAGTAGTTTCAGATGAATGATTAAAATCCTGACGAATATTGTAATAAGAGGTTTCGCTATTAGTGCTGGCAAAGAACCCTTTAGCGTTAGTAATAAATTTCTCGCAGTTAAATGCAATCTGCTTATAAAGATTAATCAGGTCTGAATTACTATCCGCGACAAGATAATGAGGATACTCTGTCGCCATCATCACAGCGCAGGAACCCGCGAAAGGTTCAACCAGTCGCAGGCCTGCAGGCAGGTGCTTTTTCAGCTCATGCATGACGGCGGTCTTATTGCCCGCCCATTTCAGGATGGTGCTCATATAGCACCCCCATTGTAGTGTTTGCCTTTCAGCTCTGCGATTTCCTGACAGGTGATGCAGCACTGCACGCCGGGAAGCGCACGGCGGCGAGCGGGCGGGATTGGCGCATCACATTCGATGCATAAAACGCGGGAAACGCCCGGCTCTTTACTGCGGGCGGTGTGGATGTGCCGCTGGCGTTCTTCTTCAACGCGCTGCTGTACGAGGTCCATAGAATCAGCCATCAGTGGATCTCCTGCGCTTCGTTCTGGATGTTTTCCGCAGCAACGCGCAGCAGCTCCGCTGCCTCCACGTGATTAAGCTGGCGCGATGTGATGTGACACGCCAGGCTATCAAGGCGGGCAGCCATTGCCGCAGCACGTGCTCGGCGTTCTTCCATGCGGGCCTCTGTCAGCATCTGGTTAAGACCTGCATCATCCGGGCCGATTTTGTTGGAACGAGTTTCGATATTTCGCATTGTTGACTCTCCTGAATTTTGGCAAAAGAATGCCCGGCGGGTTTACACCATTAATTTCTGTTACTGGTTAATTCGGCATGGTTAGCCGCTTTGGAAATAAGCTCACCACTGCACGAAAATGGTTCATTGCTTTTATCAGCTCCCGCTTTTCGTCAGTCGTCAGCTCATTCATATTGACGTTATGACGATCCGCCGGAATCTTAGCCATAAAGAATATGGCGGCTAAGGCACGCTCATTTTGTTTATGGTTAATATCTCGCTGGTCCCGCATATCGCTAATAAAACGCTCCAGTTCAGGTTCTATATTCAAGCCGAACACTTTCGCCCTTAGCTCTGCAATATGATTCAGGCCATCCAGCCGATGTCCCGGACTTAGTGGAACAGTCGCAGAATCGCCTTCAATAGCCATGGTTTCCCCTGTTTATTAGTACGCAGTTCAGCCAGCAGCGCATCCTGCGAGCGGCACGGGTGCCAGCGCTTGCCATCTTTACCCATGATCCAGCCATGCCCGAAATGCGGTGATGGACTTTGCTTAACGAGAAGCGATGCGATTGATGGTTGGTTATTCAACATAGCCACCTCAGATCAAACCAAACGAGGCGCCCAGGCCAGTAACTGTATCAATGGTGCTGGCCATCGCCGGGCTTGCCTGCAGGCGCGCCTGCAACGTCACTGCGGTTAATGCCATCAGTCGAGTAACTGAATTGATGCTATCAACAATCTGGCGGCGCCCTGCCGTTGTGTGCGCTTCGCCGGAAACAGCGCCGGCAGCCACGCGGCCGATTTCTGCCGTAGCTTTTAGAACATATTCCGGCATCTTTTCGCGCGCGACTTCGTTTAGCGGCACGCACGGTAGGCAGTGGATCTGCGCCAGGAAACCATCAACCAACGCTGAATCCTCGGTCAGATCAGTAAGCAGCCAGATATCCGGTGCGGTAAGTTGGTGCGGCTGGTCAGGGTTTAGCTTATTGCGCAGTGTCTGGACATTCATTCCCGCGCGTTCTGCCAGTTTCGCCATGTTGTGACGCAGCGCGAAAGCCCGGCAGGCTTCATCAAAATGCGGATGTTTGGAAATCCTGAAATCAAACATGTTTTTGGCCTCTCTATATCCCAAAATGGAACTATCAGGCTTGCATTGCGATTTCGCAGCCTTGAGCCGCTTCCATCGTCAATGCAAACATGTTTACTTCGATAAGGCTGTTTACCCCTTCCTTTTTACGAATTGGAAGGCGACCTTCACGGATCATTTGGCGGGCGTAGCTGAGTTTGTAACCGGTACGGCGGCAGAACTCATCCAGGGTAATGAATGGTTCAGACACCACAAGATTGATGCTAGGGCGCATTGATAATTGGCGACTCATGATGCACTATTCCTCGGTTTGGGTGCCTAACTCACTATTAGGCACTGTTTAACACTATTCAAAACATCTTGAATCGAGATATTAGGATCACAAAACAATCATGTCAACACGAAACTTAACGAATAAAGATGACGTAAAGCTGATTCGAGATTTCATATCTCAAAATAGAGGCGGAAAAGAGGTCATTGCTCGCATTCTGGAAGCTTATGGTTTCACTACCCGCATAGCCCTCTGCCATCAGCTTGGCGTCTCGCAAAGCACTATGGCTAACAGGTATGCACGCGATACCTTCCCAGCCGACTGGGTGATCGTTTGTCATCTTGAAACAGGAGCATCACTAATTTGGCTTAGCACAGGGGAAGGAAGCAGGTTCCTTGGGGGCAACGATGAAAATATCACCTATTTAAAACGCATGGACATCACGAATGGGAATATCTCAACCCAAAAAGATGTCATAGCTGATACATCGACAATTCCAGAGGGCTTGAATTCACCGTTCATCCTGAATGCTGACAAAACGACCTACCTTGCTGACCGTTACGATGGCGAATTGGTAGATGGGTTCTGGTTCATTGAAATTGATGGGATTGTAAGCGTCCGCGAGCTGTACCGCTTTCCTGGCGGACGCGTGCGAGTTGAGAATGGAAAGGCCTCTTTCGAATGCAAAATTGATGACATAAAAATCCTTGGGAAAATAATCACTCGTACAGAGAGCATGTGAATTATGGCTGTTTCAAAACTACCTAACGGAAAGTGGCAGGCTCAGGTTTTCCCAAACGGTAGGGATGGAAAGCGCATCCGTCGCCAGTTCGCGACCAAAGGGGAGGCTTTAGCATTTGAGCGCCACATAAAAGATCAGGCTCAAGATAAGCCGTGGCTGGGCGAGAAAACTGATAAACGCCGCGTTCGGGATTTGGTTACAGCTTGGTATAACGCACATGGCGTTACGCTTGCTGATGGTGAAAAGCGTAAAGGCGCAATGGAGTTTGCCTGTCTCGCAATGGGCGATCCCCTCGCTACAGAATTCAACGCTAAACTGTTCTCAACTTATAGAGAACAGCGACTAAGCGGAAAAATAACCCGCTCTGATCGCGTTAAGGCTGTCACCCCTCGCACGGTTAACCTTGAACTAGCTTACTTTCGGGCTATGTTCAACGAGCTGAAAAGACTTGATGACTGGACAGCACCCAACCCTCTTGAAAACGTCAGAGAGTTTAAGATCGCAGAAATTGAGCTGGCCTGGCTTACAGTTGAGGAAGCGGCTCGCTTGCTGGAAGAATGTGAAAAAAGCAAGGCGGAGGATTTAACCATGATTGTTAAAATCTGCCTTGCAACCGGAGCAAGATGGGGTGAGGCGGAAAGTTTAACTGGAAAGCAGATAAGCCCCGGAAAAATCACTTTTATCAAAACGAAAGGTAAGAAGAACCGAGCTGTTCCTATCAGTGACGAGCTTTATGAATTACTACCCAAAAGCCGAACCTCTAAACCGCTCTTTACCGGATGTTACTCAGCATTCAGGAGCGCAGTAAAACGGGCGGGAATTGAACTTCCTGACGGTCAGCTTTCGCATGTTTTACGGCATACTTTTGCCAGCCATTTCATGATGGGCGGCGGCAATATTTTAGTTTTACAACGCATCCTCGGGCATACAGATATCAAAGTCACGATGCGTTATGCTCACTTCGCCCCTGACCACCTTACAGAAGCGGTTCAACTTAACCCATTAAACCTGATAAGTGGCAGCAAAATGGCAGCACAGCGCAGCACTATGCAATACTTTTCGACAATATACGAAATGCTATGCGTTTGATTTAACTGTATATCTTTGTTTTTATTAGAATATAGTTCGGACTCATAATCGCTTGGTCGTTGGTTCAAACCCAACAGGGGCCACCAGATATCAAGGGTTTACGTGCAAACGTAGGCCCTTTTCCTTTTCAGCCTTCCCTGAAGAGAACAGCGATCGGCAAATCACCGGCTTAACCTGGACCTGCGCTTATGCCGGCAGGCGCCGAAAACACCCGCCGGGTCTGCTGCAATGTATCAGTCCACCTCTCAGGAGGTCGGTAACGCCATCATATGGTACTTATTGCCATTGAAGTTAAAGAAACCGACGTCTTCAAACTGGTTGCGGGTATGAAACGCATACGAGCGCGGGTTCAGTACATTGACGAAAGTAACGATGACGGGATAACGCGGGGCGAACACCTTGCGCTGATACTCAAGCAGCAACTCGCCCACGCCCTGACCACGATACTCTTCTGCGACGCAGATGGGGCCATACTGATATGAGCTAGCCGCATCCAGTTTTTTCCCCTGGTAGCGATATTCGTTGAGAATACTTGCCATATATTTAAACATGGGCCAGGGGCTGAGAAATTCCCACGATCCGCCGAGCAACAGGCCAATAACCTTGTTACATGAACGATCAACAGCGATCACTACACCACTTTCGGCTGAACTCAGTTCGCTTAATTGCTGCTGCGTCATATCGGTGGTGACAAATCCATTCGCCCGCTGCTCGCCTGCAAGATTTTTAGCGTGATAGCGCTCCAGCAATTGTTTCACCTCAGGGATGTCTACGTCTTGCGCCAGACGAATGACGATATTTTCATTGACCATTGCCATTTCATACTCCTGTAAAATATTTTACTGAAAGCGTCACCATCATCGCACCGACGGTGACAAACAGAACTTTGCGAATGATTTCACCATTGGTTTTAATGGCGGGCAGAACCATAAGCGCCATGTACCTCTGCATTTTTTGCTTCAATATAATCAGTACAGGCGGGAATGATGGAGGACTGGGTGATTTGCCGGATATAAAATTGCGGTAGTTTCCATATTACATAACAGTCCTCTTCAAGCCTTTTCCTGAATTCGTCTGTTGGTATGGGAAGCGCGTCTTTGATACGATCGGCGATTGATAGAATAATTCCATTCTTCATAAACATACCCTGTCCTGAAGCTACCAGTATAATAAGATTTGTTTCACTATTTATCTGAATAACGCATTCAGATATTTCCATTTCATTCTAAATAGTGCGGTCAATTTATAACGCAGATTTATTAACCCCTTCAAGATAGCGGATAAAATCCAGACGATCTTTTTACCTTGCGAGCTGATTACAATCCTTTAAATTTTAACTACATAATTTTTATAAAACTTTATCCTGCCGGGATAAAGCTGAATCAGTTCAGCTAAATATTGTCAACAATTCATTAATAACAAATAGAAATAAGATATATCAACATTAGCAATGCTACTGGATACGACGTTTCTCAAGTCAGTTCAGCGATGCGGGCAATTGCGCATTTCCATCCCTGCAGCCCTCAGGATCGTGGATGTCGAACGGCCCGACCTGACGGTCGCGTTCATTCGGTCTACCACGAGGGCGTGGCGTAATACCGGCATACTCATAGACAGGTTAAGTTGTCAGGAATGAAAGACAGTGATTGCCCTGCCACCGCTGCCATTGACACGATAGTTGCCGCGTCTGCATTAATAGCTAACTCAAGCAAGAAGCGGGCTTTGCGAATTTTTTAGCTGTGCCCATTCTTTTTCCTGCAGGTGGCTAGCCAGCATTAACGTGCAAGCCAAATGTTGGTGAATTGCTTATCCGCAATGAATGTGGCATAACACCGGTCCATAATAGAAAGAGTTTCCTTTTCATATTGTTGGCGCAACATCGAGGATTTGCTGATGCAATTAACGGTTCTGGTTGATAATAATACATTAATTGACAGGTATCTTGTCGGTGAGCCTGGTGTATCCTATCTGATTGAGCATGATGGACAAAAAATCCTTTTCGATACCGGATATTCGGATGTTTTTTTGCAGAATGCGCAAACGTTGCAAATTGATTTAACCACCATCGATAGTATCGTTTTATCGCATGGGCATAACGATCATACCTGGGGCCTCAATCATTTAACCCAACATTATGATCGCCTAAATTTCACGCCTGAGAGAAAGATAAACTTAGTTTGCCATCCAGATGCATTAAACCCAAAGTATTTTGATGCAAAATCTATAGGGATCAACTACAGATTCGATCAAAATGATCTCTTCTTCGATAAAATTTGCAGCAAAAAACCTTATCCACTCACTGAAAACATCATCTTTCTTGGTCAAATACCAAGGGACAATAAATTCGAGATGCTGACACCGGTAGGCCAAACGGTGGATGATAACGGCGAAATCACTAATGATTACGTTATGGATGATTCTGCGTTGGCAATAAAGACAGAAGAGGGACTGGTGGTAGTCACAGGCTGTTCTCACGCGGGAATAGCTAACATTATCGAATATGCCAAACAGGTTACCGGAGAGAATCACATTGTGTCGGTCATTGGCGGATTCCATCTGCAAAATGCCGATGAAGATCGCCTCACGCAGACAGGGGATTATCTTAAAGCATTATCCCCAGATTCCCTCTATCCATGCCATTGTACCGATCTTGCGGCTAAGATTAGCCTGGCGCGTTTTATCAAAATCAACGAGGTCGGCGTTGGGCTAAAACTAGATTTTTCTGCCGCCGGGAAATGAATGCAAAAGAAGGTAGCCGGCACGCAGGAGAGCAAACGGCAGCAGCGGCAGCAACCAGGCTCGTTAAAATTCAGGTCAATATCTGAAAAATAACCATAGCCTGCACCAGCTGATCGAAATCAATACTCCCCTCTCGCCCCTCTTATATATAACCCGTTGACTCACAAAAAGGATGAAATGATGAAAATACGGGATATATCAATCAGTACCTGTCTGGCACTGTTATTAATGGGTTGCGTAGCTAAACCGCCAATGGCGACGGAAAGTGAAATGAAAGAGGCCGCCGCCTTTGCTTTTAATGTCGATGCTTCACAGGTGACAATTTCCGATGCGAAGCAGCAGGATGTGAAAACCAATTTTGTGGCCACCATCGGCAAAACCAGCCATCGATGCTATGTGACAAAAGCCGCCGAGCCGAAACTTTACGGGCTGATCCCACTGGGCGGCGGCAGTACCGTCTCGGATGCCATCTGTGCCGGCAGCAACCCGACGCCAGCGAGCAAAACCTGCGACGCCCTGTCGAAAAAAGCGGGCCGCTGCTGAGCCTTTGCGCAGGAGAAGGCCGCTGACTGCACACTTAGTCACTTTTCCTGCCGCTTTACCGCGGTCGCTTAATTCAGCGACCGCACCTGCTGATAAGAATTGAGCCGTTCACGCAGCGAAGTCAGCCAGGCATCTGGCTCCTGGCGGCAGATTTCGGTGAGGATCGGCGTCAGCACCAGTTCAGCTTCATGAAAGTCGGTCCACTCCGGCGGCTGCAGAGAAAAAGGATCGTTCATCAACCAGATCACCATCGGCGTCCAGGTGCGCGGGTCCAGTTGCAGATAATCCTGACAGCGCATCATATCGCGAGTCCGTACCTCATCGGGTGCGATATTCTTTCCCGCCGCGACGCTACTTATTGCCAGAATGATTATTCCTGCCATCAGACGTTTCCAACCCCATTTTCGCCAGAGGGCGCGCTTTTCTTTTGCCATTGTTATTATTTACCTGCCAGCTGTTGCCGGAGGGAATTCCGGGCTACTCACCTTAAAAAGAGCAGATTAATCGTTTGCATTTTTTTTAACAGCAGACAGCGCTGAAGTCAGTGAACGCCTGTTCCTACAGCTGTCATCCAGATATGCAAATATATTCAACAAGCACTCATCCACAATATTTTCCCGGCCGAAAACGATTTGTGTTACAATTGCGCCTTATTCCGGCACCGATAAAAATAATCCCCGCCGCACCTGCACCAGGCATCGCCCTTCTTTTTTCATATCAGGATTTACGCCCCCATGAATGCGATAATCATTGACGATCATCCATTGGCACGTATCGCCATTCGCAACCTTCTCGATACCAACGGCATTACCGTCGCGGCAGAACTCGACAGCGGCGCCCATGCGGTGCAGACCGCAGAAAGCATGCAGCCTGACCTGCTGATTGTCGATGTCGATATTCCGGAGCTCAGCGGCATCGACGTTCTGGAGCAGCTGCGCAAACGCCGCTACCGGGGAAAAATTATCGTCATTTCCGCGAAGAATGAACGGTTCTATGGCAAACGCAGCGCCGACTGCGGGGCCAATGGTTTTGTGAGTAAAAAAGAGGGAATGAATAATATCCTCGCCGCGATCGACGCGGCCAATAATGGCTACAGCTATTTCCCTTTTTCACTGGAGCGCTTCTGCACCCACGGCATCACCGATCAGGACCGGCTGGATACGCTGTCAACGCAGGAGATGAAGGTTTTCCGCTATATCCTCTGTGGCGTCGACTACACCACCATCGGCAGCAAAATGAATATCAGCAATAAAACGGTAAGTACCTATAAGGTCCGTCTGATGGATAAATTAGGCTGCGGCTCCCTGCTTGAGCTTTATGACTTTGCGCAACGCAATAAAATAGGGTGATGGCATGGTGGTTCGTCTTATTTTATCCGTCGTTGTCGGGCTGATGCTGAGCCTCTCCCCCGCGGTGTTTGCCATGAAACAGCTGGAGCTGAAGAGCCATTCTCATATCGCGGCGATCGATATTCCGCTTAGCGTTAAGGAGAAAGCCTGGCTGGCCGGGCAACCGACACTGACCATCGGCACCTGGCTTCCCGAGATGACGCCCATCGTCTATGACGGCGACGAGAAAAGTTATCAGGGCATCAACGCCGACTATCTGGCACTGATGAAGCACAGCCTCGGACTGAAGGTGATTATCCGCCAGTATGACACCGAGCAGCAGGCGCTGGCCGCCCTGGACGACCGGCAGGTCGATACCCTGCTCACTCAGGTAGCTCACCGGGATGCGCTCGCCGCAGGCCTGGATCAATCCGCGCCGCTGCTTAAAACCTGGCCGGCGCTGGTGACCTCGCTGAAATCCCCCCTGCCGCCGCTGACCTCTGACCGCCGCGTTACGCTGGCCTGCACCCGCGAATGCGCCTTTTTCGATATTATTCAGCAGGCGTTTCCCAACGCCAAAATCACCCTTTACGATAGCGACTATCAGGCGCTTGCCTCGGTGGTCAGCGGTGAAAATCAGTATTTCATTGGCAACAACATCACCACTGGCCACTGTATCTCGAAGTATTTCTCGCAATCGTTGGTCATTGCGCACTATTTTCGTCAGCAGGAACAACACAACCGCTTCGTCACCCGCGACGATCGGCCGGAGTTACACCAGATCCTCGATCGTTTCATTCATGCCATCGACAGCGATACCGCGATGCGGATCATGCAAAACTGGCTCAACCGCGGCGATCTGTCGTTTCTCAATACCCCCCTCCCCTTTAGCGCCGAGGAGCAGCGCTGGCTGCAGAAGCATCGTCGCGTCCGCCTGCTGGTCAACCCCTACTTTCCGCCGTTTACCCTGGTGGATGACGAAGATGAGCTGCGCGGCATCATGGCCGATATGCTGAATATTTTCTCACTGCAGACCGGACTACAGTTTGAACCCATCCTGGTGCGCAATCGCCACGATCTGGCAAAGCGCATGGAAAAAGAGGACTGGGCGATCATGCCCGCCGCCGCCCTCAATTCGCAGCCGCAGGCCTACGTCACCCTCAGCGATCCGCTCATTAACGTGGCCTTTGTGCTGGTTGCTCGCGGCAGCGCGCCCGACCCGCATCTGCTGACGCGATCGGCGCGGATCGCCCTGCCGGTGGGGCCGATTGCCGCCCACGACCTGAAAACGCGCTTTCCACAGGTCAACTGGGTGGAGACAGATAACGTTGGTATCGCCATGAAGATGGTGGAAGAAGGCGAAGTGGATGCCGCCGTGGCCTCGGAGCTTTCCGCCCGCTATATGATCGATCACTACTATCCGCAGGGCCTGCACTACACCCGCATCGACGGACTCCCGGTCGCCGCCATTCGGCTGGCCATCCCGCGCGATGAACCGGTGCTGGCCGCCATTCTTGGCAAAGCGCTGCAGGCGATTCCACCACGGGATATTCTGCAGATGACCGAGAAGTGGTCGAAAATATCCAGCCAGCAAATCGAGAACTGGAGCCAGTACAGCCGCCAGTTTTACCAGCTGATCGCCTTTGCGCTGGTGCTGATCGCCATCAGCCTCGGCTGGGGACTCTCCCTGTGCCGGGAAGTACGCAAACGCAAAGACTCCCAACAGCGGCTGGAAGACGAGCTGGCGCAGAAGGAGGCGCTCTCCTGTGCGCTGGAGCACGAGAAAGATAAAGCCGTTCAGGCGACAAAAGCGAAGAGTCGCTTTCTGGCCAGCATGAGCCACGAGCTGCGCACGCCGGTGAGCGCCATCGTCGGCTTTCTGGAGCTGCTGGCGAAACCGGAGCTGAACGTCGGCCAGCGTAAAGAGGCGATCGAGCTGGCGGGGTCGACGGCGCAAACCCTGCTGGGACTTATCGGTAATATTCTCGATATCGACAAGATTGAGTCGGGAAAATACCAGATCACCCCGCAGTGGAGCGATGTCGCACAGTTAGTGTCGCAGCAATGCCACACCTTCGACGCGCTGGCGCAGCAAAAGGGCATCGTTCTGCACCACCATAACGCGCTGCAGGAAGGGATCATGCTGTGGCTCGACCCGCAGGCGCTACGGCAAATCCTCAATAATCTCATCGGCAATGCGCTGAAGTTTACCGCCGAGGGTGCGATTCAGGTCAGTTGCCGGCTGGTGCAGGCGGATGAGACGCAGGG
>OKMY01000074.1_pt1 | contig 56458 bp, 39 predicted proteins | sample 1614131 | NCBI WGS metagenome assembly OKMY01 (sample SAMN04436908, study PRJEB24849) | human gut metagenome | biome: human gut; feature: NICU; material: stool | host: Homo sapiens | place: USA: Saint Louis, MO | collected 2012-04-20 | reverse complement strand
ATATCCGGCGAGGCGGCGGTGGTCTGCGGGTTGGTGATCACGTCGACCTTTTTGTCGGCCGCGGCGTCGATTTTCGCCTGGCGTTCGGCCAGCGCTTTATCAACGGCTTTGGCGACGATGGCGTCGATCTGTTCCTGAGTAAATTCTTGCGCCATTACAGAGGTAAGCGGAAAAAACGCGGCGATAACCGCCATGGTTAATGGAAGTTTTTTTATCATTGTCATGAGTTTCTCAATATAGGTTAATTTTATTCAGACAATAACCAGCCTATTCTGAGCTGACAGAATATGTCGCTATCATCAGAACAAGTTATTTTTTATTTTGTACGGTCACAGAGGCATTACACAATTATCGCGACTCTTCCTCCTTCACTAATATTAAACAGGTGGCACAATAGCAGAACCATCCGCACGGCGGATTGTTCTGCTATAAACAGTCAAACAGATGGCCTTACGGCGCAGACAGCATAAATACAACACGAACCAATAAAGGCTATTTCCCGGCAGCGGACAAACAGCGTAATACATGCCCCCGCAGGGGCATGTCAGCAAAATTTAACCAAAGATATAGGTATTGACGAGATTTTCGAGTAATTCCTGACGCCCGCTCTGATGCTGCGGATTCAGATTATGCTGCTCAGCGTATCGGGCAATATTATCCAGCGACATCTGCCCGGTCATAATTTTCTGCCCCAGCTCGCTCTGCCAGCCGGCATAGCGTTTTGCCAGACCCTGATCGAGCTTGCCATCCTCAATCATGCGCGCGGCCAGCTTAAGGGACAGCGCCATCACGTCCATGGCGCCAATATGGCCATAGAACATGTCGTATTTGTCGGTGCTCTGCCGACGAACTTTGGCGTCAAAGTTCAGGCCGCCGGTGGTGAATCCCCCGGCTTTGAGGATCTCGTACATCACCAGGGTATTTTCTTCCACGCTGTTCGGGAACTGGTCCGTATCCCAGCCGAGCTGCGCATCGCCGCGGTTGGCATCAACGGAGCCGAAGATCCCCAGCGCGATGGCGCTGGCGATTTCATGGTGGAAAGAGTGCCCCGCCAGAGTGGCGTGGTTGGCTTCAATGTTCACCTTGATCTCATTTTCCAGGCCAAACTGCTTCAGGAAACCATACACCGTCGCGACATCGTAATCGTACTGATGCTTGGTGGGCTCCTGCGGTTTCGGCTCGATAAGCAGCGTGCCGCCAAAGCCAATCTTATGCTTGTGCTCCACCACCATCTGCAGGAAGCGGCCAATCTGCTCACGCTCCTGACGCAGGTCGGTATTAAGCAGCGACTCGTAACCTTCGCGGCCGCCCCACAGAACATAGTTTTCGCCGCCGAGCTGGTGGGTAGCGTTCATGGCGGTCACTACCTGCGTGGCCGCCCAGGCAAACACCTCCGGATCGGGGTTGGTCGCCGCTCCGGCGCCGTAGCGCGGGTGGGTAAAGCAGTTGGCGGTGCCCCACAGCAGTTTCACGCCGGTTTGCTGCTGTTTCTCCGCCAGCACCTCGGTCATGATGGCGAAATTATGCAAATACTCTTTCAGCGACGCGCCTTCTGGCGAGACGTCGACATCGTGGAAGCAGTAATACGGCACATTGAGCTTGTAGAAAAATTCAAACGCCACGTCCGCTTTGCGTTTGGCCATTTCCAGCGCATCGCCCGCGGCCTGCCAGGGACGCTCAAACGAGCCGGCGCCAAACATATCCGCGCCATTCCAGCAGAAGTTATGCCAATAACAGGCGGCAAAACGCAAATGGTCTGCCATGCGTTTTCCCAGCACGATTTCATCCGGATTATAGTGGCGAAACGCCAGCGGATTATCGGTTTTGGGTCCGGCAAAGCGAACGCGATCAACCTGGTCGAAATAGGTTTGCATGATGAACTCCGAAATTGAGAAAGAGGAAAATTAACAACTGTGACACATCGTGTATTCTCATCGTCGGTTGCTCAATTACGTTATTTCACTCGGCGATTGAGAAAATGCTCAAATGTGAGCCATCTCGCAAATAAAACTATTTTAAATATCTCGCTTCGCGCGCGTATAGAGTACACTCCTTGGGGAATTCAGGTATCCATATCAAATTAAAATGCCGGTTTTGTCACATTGCCTGTCTGCCAGAAAATTAGCGGCGGATAACGGTTCAATGCAGGTGATACAGGCCTTTGCTTCGAGGATCACAGAAGTAAAAAAACATAATTACGTAATTTAAAAACGTAATAGATTCTTCCAGGTCAACTGTGTCAGAAAGTGTTTCACCTACACAAAACAAACCGGAGTCTGCTTAGAATGAGTAAAAACATAATGCACAGTCGGCATGATGAATATCATAAATTAACCCGTGGAGAACGAATTGGTTATGGCATGGGCGACTTTGCACAAAACCTGGTTTTCGGCACAATTGGGGGTTTTCTGGCTTTGCATATGCTGACGGTAAATACCATCAGCACGGCAACGGCAGGCTTTATTTTTCTTTTTGTCCGCATCATTAATGTGTTTTGGGATCCGATGGTCGGAACCTACGTGGATAAACGAACCTCGAAAGCGGGGAAATATCGTCCCTGGCTGTTACGAGCCGGCGTTCCGCTGGTGATCCTGTCGGCATTACTGTTCGCGCCCATCCCTGGGGTGAAAGGTTCGGTGGCTTTCGCCTTTATTATTTATCTGGCGCTGGACTTAGTTTATTCCTTAGTCAATATTCCCTATGGCTCGCTGAATGCGTCACTGACCCGCGACCCGGAATCGATCGATAAGCTGACCAGTACCCGCATGATGCTGGCCAACAGCGCCAACCTGCTGGTCTATACCCTGTTCCCGATGTTTGTGCAGATGGCGGCGCCGAAAGATCGCAGCCTGAAAGACACCGGCTTTTTTGGCCTTGAGCTGAATCTCGGCAACTATACCGATCCGTCGGCGAACTACGCCTGGTTTGGCGTGTACGCCATCTATATGATCATCGGCGCGGTGGCCCTGTTTATCTGTTATAAATTCACCAAAGAACGCGTTGTCGCGACCGCCGAGCAGACCGCCAACGTCAAAACCACTGACCTTTTCCACGAACTCAGACATAACCGCCCGCTGGTGATCCTCGGCATGTTCTTTATGCTGGCCTTTACCTTCATGTTCTTCATGAACACCGTTAACGGCTTCTTCAACCAGTTCGTCGTCGGCCATTCCGAATGGATGGGCGCCGTAGGTCTCGTCGCGTCTATTCCCGGCATCGCCTTCCCGGTGTTCTGGCCGAAACTGAAAAAAATCTTTGGTAAAAAAGGCTTCTTCCATCTGTTCCTCGCCATGTTCATCGTCGGCGAACTGCTGACCTACGTCTGGTCACGCGAAGGGATGCACGACGCCCTGTGGCTGGCCTACATCGCCACCTTTATTAAACAGTGGGGCTTAACCTCCGCCACCGGCTTTATGTGGGCGCTGGTACCGGAAGTCATCGCGTACGGCGAATTAAAATCTGGCAAACGCAATGCCGCCATTATCAATGCCATTATGGGACTCTTCTTCAAGATCGGCTTCACCATCGGCGGCGCTATCCCGCTGTGGCTGCTGGCGGTGTATGGATTTAATGAAAGCGGTGCCATGCAGAGCGCCAGCGCCATCGACGGGATCATTATGACCGCGGTGTGGATCCCGATCGCGCTGGCCGCTATTTCGATGGTGATTATCCAGGTTTATCCGATCTCCGATAAACATGTTACCGACATTAACCGTCAGCTGGATGAGATCCGCGTGTAGTTAAAAAAATTATAAATCAGACCGATTCGTCACTTTCCATTTTAAAAGGTGTAATGAAATGTCACTTATTCAAAACCCGATATTACGCGGCTTTAATGCCGACCCCAGTATTATTCGCGTCGAAGATACGTACTATATTGCCAACTCGACGTTTGAGTGGTTCCCGGGCGTGCGTTTACATGAGTCGAAAGACCTGAAAAACTGGAACCTGCTGCCTTCGCCGCTCTCCACCACTACCCTGCTGGACATGAAGGGCAACCCCTCCTCCGGCGGCATTTGGGCGCCGGCGCTCTCCTGGGCCGATGGGCAATTCTGGTTGGTGTATACCGATGTGAAGGTCACCGAAGGCGCCTTTAAAGACATGACCAACTACCTGACTACCGCGAAGGATATTCGGGGCCCGTGGAGCGACCCGATCAAGCTGAACGGTGTCGGGTTTGACGCCTCGCTGTTCCATGACGACGATGGCCGGAAATATATCGTCCAGCAAACCTGGGATCACCGGGAGTACCATCACCCATTCGATGGCATTACCTTAACGGAGCTGGATACCAACACGCTGAAGTTAATGCCGGAAACCGCGCGCACCATCTACCGCGGCACCGCCGTGGCGCTGGTCGAGGGGCCGCACCTCTATAAACTGAACGGCTACTACTATCTGTTTGCCGCCCAGGGCGGCACCGTGTTTACCCACCAGGAGGTGGTGGCGCGGTCGAAAACCCTCGAGGCCGACAGCTTCGAAACCGAGCCGGGCGACGTGTTCTTAACCAACGTCGACACGCCGGACAGCTACATCCAGAAACAGGGCCATGGCGCGCTGGTCTCCACTCCGGAAGGCGAATGGTATTACGCTTCGCTCTGCGCCCGGCCGTGGAATCGCCCGGGGGAATCCATCTACGACCCGCGCGGCTGGTCAACCCTCGGCCGGGAAACCTCGATCCAGAAAGTGTACTGGGACGATGAGGGCTGGCCGCGTATTGAAGGCGGTCACGGCGGGAAAACCTTCGTCGAAGGGCCGAAAGACGCCATCTTCACCGAAAGCGCCGGCGATAATAGCCAGCAGGATGACTTTATCTCGCCAGCGCTCGACCCGAACTGGAATACCCTGCGGGTGCCGTTTACGGCCAAAATGGGCACCACCGGCGACGGCAAATTAACCTTAATCGGCCAGGGTTCGTTAGCCAATACGCATGACCTGTCGCTGATTGCCCGCCGCTGGCAGGCCTTCTATTTTGACGCCGCGGTGAAGGTGAAATTCGAGCCCTTCAGCTACCAGCAGATGGCCGGATTAACGAATTACTATAACGACCGCCACTGGAGCTTTGTCTTCCTGACCTGGAATGAAATTAACGGCAAGGTCATCGAAGTTGGCGAAAATAACCGCGGAAAATACACGTCGTACCTGAAAGATAATGCCATCAAGGTGCCGGACGGCGTGGAATACGTCTGGTTCCGGACCAAAGTCCGCAAGCAGACCTACAGCTATGAATACAGCTTCGATGGCGTGACGTTCACCGAGATCCCGGTCCAGCTGGATGCCGCAGTGCTGTCCGATGACTATGTGTTGCAGAGCTACGGAGGGTTCTTTACCGGGGCGTTCGTCGGCCTGGCGGCGGTAGACTACGCCGGGTACGGCACCCAGGCTGAGTTTTATCAGTTCGAGTATCAGGAGCTGGGCGATAGGTTAGCGGCCGATGGCAGCTACAGCTGGGAGGCTGGCGAGAAGCGGGATAAGTAAGAGAGAGCAGGCCCACGCTACCGGTAAGGTAGCGTGGGGTTTGTGGTGTGCGGGAACGCAACGGTTATGCGCTCCCGATTTTTTTCAGGCTTGCGCCGCAAGAGGCGAACGCGGTCTCCACTCCCACAGCAAGATCCGTTGTGATACTTAAAAAGCAATCCACCTGGAATCGCCGCATCTGGTGGGTTGATCGGCAAGGATTTTGCGAGCATCATCGCATTTATTTAGCTGCCAATGTAATGCTATGCCCTCCAGCACGACCCTGCAACACGCGATCGAGAACATCACCATCTGGCGCAAAGGCGAACAGCGTGCGCCGCATAAGCCACTGCTGCTGCTGTACGTCCTCTCGCAGTACCAGCGCGGCCATGCGCGGATGTTCGACTACGCCTCGGAGATACGCGATGAGCTGCATAGCCTGCTGGAACGCTTTGGCCCGCAGCGCCGCCAGTACCGGCCGGACATGCCCTTCTGGCGCCTGAAAGGCGACGGCTTCTGGGAGCTGCACAACAGCGAACAGTGTTCAACCCAGGGCAGCCGACAGCCGCCCGGCAAAGAGCTGGAGCTCTGCCACGTCGCCGGCGGCTTCGATGAGCCACATTTTGCGCTACTCAACAGAAATAAGAAGCTGATCAATACCCTCGCCCATCAGATCCTTGAGGCGCACTTCCCGGAGAGTATTCAGGAAGAACTGGCTGAAGAGATGGGGTTTGATCTGCAGCAGATCCGCAAAGAGCGCGACCCGCATTTTCGCCAGCAGGTGCTGCGCGCCTATAACTATGAGTGCGCGATCTGCGGCTTCAATATGCGCCATGATAATACCTCCGTCGCCCTGGAAGCGGCCCATATCAAATGGAAGCAGCACGGCGGCCCCTGCGAGATCCCTAACGGCCTGGCGCTCTGCGCGATTCACCATAAGGCTTTTGATAAAGGATCCATTGGTCTGGATGAGGATATGTGCATCCAGGTTTCGCCGGCGGTGAACGGCGGGGGCATCGTTGGCAGGCTTTTCTGGGATTTTGATGGTAAGCCGATTACCTTACCGCAGGGGAAAGAATGCTATCCGCAGGAAGGGTTTGTGGCGTGGCACCGGCGGGAGGTGTTCAGGGGATGAGGAGGTATGGGGATGGTGATAAGCGGGTTTCGATGCTGCCTTCTCGCTCCTGAACATCAACAGCTCCTTTCATGTCTGCGCCACCATCGTCTTTAAGCCACATATACGGAGGAATTAGCATCTCATTTGCTCCTCATCGTTGAAATTAACTGCAATGTAATAATGTAGAGTACAGTTGAAAGGCATATCACTATTATTAGCGATATATAAAAGAAAGTGTCATACATCGTATCGGCGTTCACACTCCCGAACAAGAAGTGGCAAATATCCCTTGCGATATCATAATCAAGATAGATTTCCGGCCTTGGAAGCGCACGTCCCAGAACCAAAAACAGCAATATAAAATAAATAATCTTACTGATTTTACGGGCAAGCGTTGTTAGAGCCAATGGCAACTCCTTATTGACCGCACCCTTAATTTCTCGTCCCTTTTGAGAAAACCAGTTTCCTTCATTGCGGTCAACAATCCAGTATTTTCCCAAGGGCAGCGGACCATCTTTTACTACTGCGCTGCATGCGGCTTTATTGCGATATACACCCCGCCCTGAATGTGCCATAAAAACACCGACGCTGTACAAATTAAAAGTCACATAATCAGCATCATTTAATATCAACTTTCCCTGTAGAGCCATGATATACCATCGTTCCTTAGTGATTTGAGATATGGTAGTGGCTGGTTTAGAAAGGTTCCAGAGTTAGGCTATGATTTTCAGATAATATTAATTTTATTAGGTATTGGGGTTAAAGCATTAGGTAGTATGTAGTGGCAGTGTTTATTTTTATAACAGAGAGAATTGGCATTCAGCTTATAAATGAACAAGTATTTTACCAAATTCTTTTGGTAGTGATTTTTTTCGCAATGACCAGTAGCAAGCAATCGTTAAAAATAAGTAAAAGCTCACAATCGCCGCCATTGCGAAAGTTGAATATTTTTGTTGAGGGCATACGGAGTCATAAGGTAGTAAGCGAAATATTACCCAAAACAGGATGGTAAAGCTAAATATTTTAGCGAATTGCCGCAAGGTAGCACTGACCAACCCTCTGAGAAGATCGATAATGATAAATTTATATTTTACTGCACGGCATAACGTGATTAAGACAGTCATAACAGGTACGCTGATCAATATATTAGTCAGGATGCTAATATAGGTGTTCAGAGATTGCCAAACTTCTAAATCAGGCTCACCCAAAATGAAATGAGTAAACCTGTCAGCGCTCTGATAAGTAAAAATTACCATAATAGCGTCAACTAATCCCTCATACGGAATCACTTTCGCAACCACCACCATTACTACAGCGAATAATGTTAGCTTAATAAACAAATGAAAAACATGCCGGCTCAATCTCGTCTCCTTGCATTGCGCAGTGCTCCCGGTCGGTCAATAATCAAGAATTGACCTGCTGGTACCAGGCCTCCCTTAGGGAGCACTCTATATGTTCTACAGTTGCGGTAAGGAACTCATTTCATGCCCGGGATGACGGGCGCTTATTTCTGCTTACTTTGCTGGCTTAACATCTGTCACCCACGTAGGGAGATCCCACGTGCCACCGAGATGGAGATAACGGCACATTCCGGTCGTTGCTTCGCGACTTTTGCGGAACGTCTCGCCATCCCAAACCCAGCTTGCCGACCCCCAGCAATCCCCAAGGCCACGGCCTTTCTGGCTCATGAAAATAACGCCATCGCCATAATCAGATCCAGAAACCGTGATGAGCTCCGGTTTCCCCGCTAGTTTACTGTCCACCACCCAGTAACCATATCCTTCGTTATACGCCGCCCGCCAACACAGCGCAGAAATCAGAGAATGCACGTTATCCAACGGCGTCAGGCTGATGGTCTCGGCTTCCTGTTCTTCTGAAGGCTGGATGCGATCGCACCAGTCATCTTCGCTCAGGGTCGCGAGAAGCTTTGGTTTCAGCACCGCGAGCTCAGGCACTGTAAGGGGCCTTTCCTGAGTTTTCTCTGGCTTCACCTGGTAAATAACCGGGGCAGGAGCGGCAGCCTGGACGCTACTTTCCGGCTTATCGCCTTTTTTGGTTAATGCGCCGGGCGTTCCGATGCGCCCCTGAACATCATCCATTTTCAGCAGCACCGCATAAGCGCCTTCACCAGAGAGAACAAACGGATCGGGCCCGCCTTTAAACTCAACTTTTCCGCTGCCTTTGACTGCCGCAATAATGTCCCGGGTCTGTTTGACCGACAGCCGCCAGTTACCTTCCTTATCAGGCTTTACACCACCTGCCAGCTGGTCATTAATCAAGAGTGTCAGCTTTGAAGGCTGGGGGGCGCCATCAGATTGAAGCTCCGCCAGCATCACCTCTCCCGAAACCGATGTCCCTGCGCCAGCCTGACGGGTCAGCAGTACCGATCCCCCTTTTCCTTCTTCCGGACTATATCCCGCCGCCCGGCAGGTCAGCGTGTTATCACACACCACTTCCCAGTTCTTATGGCTGAAGGACACGCCGCTTTCCTGCGCCATCAGCGGGGCACTCAGTATCGCCAGAGCCAACAGTCCTTTCCTGGCTTCATTTTTCATACCATCGCTCCATAATAGGTAATGACTATAGTCTGATTAATACACACGACCGAGAGAAGCTTTTCCCCCTGGTAAACAAGCATTTTCAGACAATAACAATTAGTGATGGTCACCAGCCATTCCCCCACCGTAGTTCGCGGAAGGACGTAATGAAACGATTGGTGTTAGCCCTGCTTTTATTTATTTTCAAACAATTGGCTATAGCCCCCGATCTCACGCCGGAAGCGGATATCACTCTGGTGAATCCGTCAATGTTTGCTTGTGGAGGATATCCACGGCACAACATGATGCTGTCGATGTGTTCACATAAACCGCCTGTTCATGAGTCATAACCTGTTTCTGCCATGAACAAGTCAGAGCAAATACATATAAACCAATAATTTTAACATCCAAACTTCTGCGTATCCAATCACTAATCGAATACTTATATGCGCTTTATTATTTATTGAATTAATACATCTCACGCAAGACAGTTTGTAACAATTAGATTATAGTAACACTTACCAAGTTTTTTATTCTCTTGTAAATTAACATCGCTTATTTCTTGCAAAAATGATGTACATCCTCAGTCATTTATTTAAACATAGGATAGCTATATGGCAGACATAGAAGGGATAGCGCGGAAGATATATGACATCATTATTTCTCCTGATACAGTTACAGGACTTATCAATGGCGGATTATCTGTTCCTTTAGATTATGGTTATCTGATTTACGGTATCTTTGATACGGATACAAGATATGAACGTGAAACAGAAAGAATCCGTATGATGACCGCGATAAGACATGACATTCTTAACTATGAAAATATCGTTAATGCAGTTAAATTAATCTTTCAGTTATTTAATAAATATCTATCCGAATCAGAACAAGATAGAATATACAGAAGTGTAGTTACCTCTATCGTGGGTAGAATCTCTACGAATATTATCGCATCGAACATCGCTAAAGCCGTTATAGAAAAAACGTCATTTACTTATGTAGTATTTAAGGGGAAAGGGAATCCAATAGCCTTTTTAAGTACTATCCTCTTGTTTGGTGGAATGGCAGAGCGTTCCATCAGGACGTCTGATAAACTCAGAAATGAAGCGCCCGAGGTATACTCGTTATTAAGACCCCGCGATTATGATCTGCTTTATTTCTTATTTGCCGATGCGGTACAACCTTTTGTTGATGCCATCCATGCAGGATACACTGAGGGCAACTCCGTGTTCGATAAGATTATGAAAAAATTGGAAGATCATTTAAATACAAATGCTAAGGCTGGGTGACATGAAAAAAATTATCACGCCACTCGTCGATGTAGTTCTCTGCACCTATATTATTACTGTATGCTTTATTTGCTTGGCTGAGTTTAATAACTGGCAGAATAAAATAATCGCAGTAACGATTACAATCGGCAGCGCTTATATCATCGCCATTGCGTTGAATAGATTGCTGGGAACAAAGATAGGTGTGTTAAGCGGTGTTTTTAATTTACTATCAGGCCCGCTACTAATTATAGGCGCTATTGTTTGCATAGCCTTACTTGACCCGTGGCCGGTTAAGATTATTGGTCTGTTTTTATGGGTCATTATAATGTTTTGTTTACCTTCATTTATAAATAGAGATAAGGAATAATCATGTCAAATCCAGCATATCTTTGGCTAACCGATACAAACGGCTCCCCTATAACGGGTAGTTCTCTCGTTACAGGGCGTATTGGCGCTATTGAATTAAAAGCGGTAACGCACCACCTATCCATTCCTGTGGATGGAAACACCGGGAGATTAACAGGAACCAGAGTACATACACCTATTACGGTACAGAAAGATTTTGATAAAACAACGCCCCTTTTATACAAAGCGCTGAGTGAGAACCAAACATTAAAGTCGGCAACCATAAAGATGTATCAAATCCTTGATGCAGGTGTTGAAAGCGAATATTTTAATATTATATTAGAGAATGTAAAAGTAACCGGAATTACCCCCAACTTATTTCCTGATTCTGGTACAGGCACACATAGCGAAACGATTCAGTTAAGGTATGAGGCCATCACCTGGAAACATTGCGATGGGAATATCGTTTACAAAGATTCCTGGAATCATCGGGCAACAGCATAAACTCCCCTTAGACTAAAGGCCATTCAAAAAAGTGGCCTTTTCTAAGTTTAACTGATGATTTAAACCACCCTCACCAAACAAGCCATCCAAATGCAACCGCATGGTTTGGAGGCATAGTATCTTGAAGCTATACCTCCTTGAGTAGTGCTAAATTAATTCAACACATTCGATACCTGCATTGCTTTAAGCCCCCTATAACTTCCGCTGCTCCAGGCTGGAATAAATCGTTTTAATTTCCTCTTGTAAGCTTTCGCCACGGTAAGCTCCAGTGCCGCACGATGCTGTCTTTTCGCTGTTGCAAACGAGTCGCAACTTCGAGTCGCCCGGACGACTCCACCGCTTTGATGGGGACAAGCAGATCCCGAGTCTTCAGGTCAGCAGTGTTCCGCTTACCGATGGCAGCAAAGAGATTATCTTCGAGGCTTTTCAATACACGAGCGCTATGCGATGCAGACCACTTCTGATTGCTGGCGTGCCACTCTCTGGCTACCACTTCAAACGTAATCGCCTCTTGCTCATGCTCTACCTTAACAGCTTTCTTGTTCTCACTAGGATCGACGCCGTTAGCTAACAACTTACGGGGCTTCATCCCGACGATTTCTGGCATCAGCCAACGACACTTCAGGGTATTTCCCCTGCGCCAGCATCTTCTCTTTCCCACCGAAGCGATAACGAAGCCGCCAATATTTGGAGCCGTTAGGGTGAACCAGCAAACCATGCCTTCACCGTCAGTCAGTTTGTAGACTTTTGCTTCAGGCTTTGCCGAACGAACCTTCACATCACTCAGAGCCATGATGATTATCCTTTCAAGGGTTCTGTGTGGGTACAAACATTATCGAACCGGGATATACCCGCAGTTGTACCCGCATCAGTAAGTTGATGTAGATTGAATCTGGTTGACTTAGGTTGAGTGAAAAAGCGAGGAAAGCCTTGTGGATACTGGATTTCAGGCACAAAAAAAGACCTCAGTTGAGGTCCATTTACATGCTTTTGGTGCGAAGGCCGGACTCGCCTTTACGTTTAATTTATTGAAAATTAATGTGTTGATAGGTTTTGCTTTGGGGATTTGCCCCCAGAATGGGACATAAAATTGAATACTGCGTGGAAGATCACAAAGTTGCGTGATTATTTTCAAGGACCGAAACGCATTCCAGAGTAAGGTTTCTCCCGGCATTGCGCCAGTCGAGATGATAAATCTCCCACATATAGCTCCAGCTTGTGGCCATCCGGGTCAAGAAAATAGAAAGATTGCCCTTCGCTTTTATTGTCTTTCCAGACCGTCACTCCCGCCTGTTTCAGCTTATACGAAAACGGTTCAAAATCTTCTGGCGCGATGCTGAATGCATAGTGGGTGTAGTCGCTTTCCTGAGGGGCTACGTAGTTACGGGATACGTCATACGAAAGGTGCCGGTAAGGACAATACATCTAACTAACCAATCAATCTTACTTGTTTTACGAATGAATGAGTTAATGCACCTTGGCCAAACTATCCAGATTTTTATTTAACATACTCAAGTTACGTACTTCCTATCTCAGATTTGATTTGTTATATTATAACAAAAATTGAGGTACTCATGAAAACGACTCTGTATAAAGATTTCACATTTGAAGCCGCACACCGACTACCCAATGTACCTGATGGGCATAAGTGCGGACGTTTACACGGGCACTCGTTCGTTGTTCGCCTTGAGATCACTGGAGAGGTGGATAAGCACACGGGGTGGATTATTGATTTCGCAGAATTAAAAGCGATCTTCAAACCTACGCTGAATAGGCTGGACCACTATTATCTCAACGATATTCCTGGCCTTGAGAACCCAACAAGCGAAGTTCTGGCTCAATGGATCTGGAATCAGGTTAAACCACAACTCCCGATCCTGAGCGCAGTTATCGTGAAAGAGACATGCTCTGCAGGTTGCATTTACCGCGGCGAATAACCTCGAACGTGAAGTGTAGACGGTGGCGTGAACACGCCACCCAAGATTATTTATGCTGACAATCCCTTTAGATAGGTGCGAATACAGTCTAGCATGCTGGTGCTACCTTTCCCCGAAGGTTGTAGAAAAGGTTTTTCACCACGTTCTTCTTTTATTGCGTAATAAGCTGAATGTTTCGAACTAAGCCAAGCAAAAACAAATAAATCCGCCTCCTTTGCTAAAGAGCGTAGAATTGTCGATCCGCCTTTATCACTGTTGAGACGAATATCTGCATGAGGGTAATCGGCTAGAAGTTGTTTTTTCACTCGCTGTGCTACCGGCTCAGTTAAAGTATAAATGCCTACAACTTTATTATTCAGCGTTGCCCCTGCCTGAACTTCCCCCGAAATTCCTTCATTATTTTCATCTGTAGCCTGAAGAGGAATTTCAAATACAAGACCGCACTCTTCAGAAAACTGAGCTAATAGATTCCATTGCAATTTGCTATAACGGACTGGGTTACTATAGAACTTGCTGTATACCAAGCTGAATAATTGCTCTCTGGCAAGCTTGTCAACGGTTGGATAGATAAGAAAGAGTTCAAGTATATCCAGCCACGCACTAGCACTATTCGTGCCGGAACTCTCAATCATAACCTGTAGGTTTTCTATCAATTCACGATAGTCGTTCGCATTTATGTCCCCTTCTAAGTAACCGCGAGCCAGATCGCAAGCAATAATGACATCTTCACGGGAACTGTTGTCATCTAATACTAATTGCTGCAATAACGCTAACCTGACAGGTTGCCATGAAGCCTCAGCCTGATGGTTATCCAGCCATTCAAGTAGAACAGGGATAGCATCACGCAAGATCATGCCTGTACGATTATCGCTCTTATCAAGTAGCGAAATGAATACCTCTGTCTCGAGTGCACTTGTAGGCCATTGATGGCTAGTCTGTTCTACGGCTTCAATTGCTCGCACCCACTGAGGATCCTCTAGCACTTTCTGTAACCAGTCCTGCCAGTTATTGAACCCAACTGCATTCTCTACTGCGAGCGTGACAGGTAAAAATGTCTGCAGCTCTGCGTAGTAACGCTGAAAAGTCGGTTTTGCCAACAACAAATCTCGTTCCTGTTGCACCAACTGCTGCAAAAAGCTAATAGCTTTTACAGCTGCTCCTGTACTGCCCACAACCCAAGCGCATTGCAACGCGATAGCTACACCAGGTGCGCTAACAGGCAGTAATACCAATTCTTCCAGTGCGCTTTCCGGATGTTCATCAGCCAAAACAAGCAACTCATCAATGTCTTTGATAGGCCGAACAGAATTTATTTCATTAGGGAAGGCTGCCAGCAATTGGCTGATCCAGAAACGGTCATTGTCCGATGCTCCCTCCATCCCGGCCACTAATTGATGTGCCTGCTCCTTCAACCTTGAAGGCGCACTATGAGTATCGGAAAGAAGCCACAGAAGAGTATTTTTAACCGCTGCTGGAGTGCGAATCCCCTGTATCACCAGGAATAAGCGCGGCACACTATTTGCCAAAGAATCATTAAAGACCCTGCGTTGGGCTGCCAAGTCTTCTTCAAGTTCATACTTTAGTAGCATCTGCTGATAAAGCACCGCCATCACTTCTTCAGCTAGCACTAAAGGATGTGGTATATCCATCACCCTGCGTAGCTCAGGCGATTCAAGTAAACTTTTGGCGTCCTTTTCCATTGCCAAACAACGCAGCTCAATAAATAACTCGTTGATATGGCCGATGCCACCGGCATCACGCAACTCTTGCAAGTAGATACGTGTTTGCGGCACATCATGGCGACGCAGCGCAGCTCTAATGTCTCGCAGGATACGACCACGCGGGCGTAAAAGTGCGTAATGATGGCTCGGTCGGTTAGCAAGTTGGAGGCGCAGACGCTCAATGCCTTTAAAAACCTCCAGAATCATAGGTCGCGAGAGCGAGCTAAACTTATATACACTATCGCCATAGTGCTCGATCAATGCTTTTTCTACTGAACTATTTGGATTCAACATAATACGCTGGCGGTTAAAATCCGACCATGATGTACCCACATGTGAATCTATCAATTCACCTAGCTCTGCGTAGTTTCGTTCTTCATCGGCTATAGCATACCAAGTAACTTTATCATTGCAGCCCTTCATGACGCGCGGCAGGATCACAGGGAAACATCCGCTCCTGACATCCTCAATCCACGGCTTCAAACGCCGTAAAGTAGATTTTTCCAACTGCTCACTCTCAATTTTTTCCCAAGAGATAATATTTTCATCCCCATCGAAAAAGTTACGCAGTAGTTGCTCGCTGCCTTTGATATTCATACCCCCCCTCCCTGTACAGGTTGGTAATAGTCATTGAATACCAGTGAAGCCTGTACAATCGCGGTTTTGTCTGTGGTCAGATTGATCTGTTCGTCATTAATCACAATCCCACCAATCGTCAGATTCATCGATCCGCTCAAGAAGAAATGGTCACCCAGAACCCCTTTGGTATGCAACTCCTGTTTCTGACCAATGAATAGGCTATCCAACATACCGTAGTTAGCTACGCGTTCAGTTAGCTGTCTGATAAAACGAGCGTTATGCTGGGTTTCGTTGGTCATCACCTTCAGCGTACAACCATTGGCAACTGCACGCGCCAGCAGTTCTGAAGTCTGTACCATACGCTGTCCCCAAGCAGGTTCGAGGTAATCAAAACGCCCAGTACGATTATCCAGTAGATCAAGATCGGTGATCCAAGGCGAGACAAGCCACAACTCCGCGCTTGGCTGAACGATCTCAGCAACAAGCAAGGAACTGAGTACATCCATCACTTCACTTTGGCGGGAGGATCTGGATTTAAAAATACGCCGGGTATTCATTGGATAGCCTCCGGGATTTCAATAATGACGAAGGAATCATTATTGTGGCGGCGCAGGGCACTAACGCGGGGATAGAAGAATAACCCGTACATTTCTACTGGGGTGACCAATAAAGTAGCGATGGCCTCATTAAGTGCGTCTCCCAGTTCAGCCAATAACTCACATTTACCATCATTCTCCAGATGATGGTGACACTTTTGAATCCAGTCGGTTTGGTTGAGTGCCACCTGGGCGCAACTGTGCTGCACCACATGTGCCAACAGTAGGCGCTCAGTTGGTCCAGCAAAGCTGTAGGGATTATACCAAGTAAGCCAGTTGTCGCGGATTGTATAACCACGTGGCCACAATAGGCCATTACAAGTATTAAATCGCCAACTCTCCAGATTGTGCTGCCCTTGGCTAGCTTGTCTTAATTGTTGATCAAGTAAACTGGACTGACTACAGGTAAAAGCAAACACGCGTTGCGGTAATTCAATGCCTAATCGCTTCTCATGCTTTCTCCATTCTTGTTGCAATTGCAGCATAAAGAAGTCACTACTGGCATCGGTTCCTGGCCGTAGTAAGCGGGTATTGATCGCTGACAGGAAGCTATGGCTGGTCATAAACCCACTGCGCTGCAACTCTCCCAATAGATTGCGCTGTGCCTGAATCTGGCTAACGTGGCTATTCGCAAGACGCATCTCGTCCATACGAGCAGGCAGTGGTGATGTCGGAATCGCCAAATTCTGCAATAGATACCAGACATTATTATCCATTGTCTCATAATCGCCAGGGCGAAGATTGAAGTCCAACAGTTCAAAAAAGCGGCGCGGATCCTCACGATAAATATGTTGAATTTTTTCAATGATTCCACCGCCACCGACGGTGGTTTCTGATAACCAGATTTCATGTATCCCTGGACCCAAATGCTCAGTGCGAATCGGCCCCCCACTGAGATCAAGGATAAGATCGTTCTCGTCAGCATCCGGGCACAGTTGCATTGCAGTTTGCAGCAACGCCGCACCCAAAGTGTTAGTGAAGTTAAAGGTGAACCAATCCAGCCAATTATCATCCAAGGGCTGCCAGAGTAATTCAGCCCAATCGGCTATTTTTGCCATTACGGGGGCCTGGGAAAGTAATTCACGCAGACTATGCTGTAGATCCTGCTCAACTTCCTCTCCCGTCTGCACATCATGGAGTGTCTGGAAAATTCGTGCGGGAACGTCAAATAAAGGAATTTGAGCAACATTTTGTTGCAGTGCGTAAAACGCCTGTTCTAGCGAACAATCTTTCAAAACTGCTTCACAGCCAATGCCTGCCAGTACAGTTTCTGCTAGCCATCCCCCCAAGAAAGGGTTAGTACTAATAGCATCATCGTTGCTGACTTCATACATGAAACGCGCTGTACGTAACCCAGCCATCAATTCCCAGTTATTGCTAATATTGGCAAGATCAAAATTAGGTATCTGATACTGGAATCTCACCGCATCAACCCATAATGAGAAGCCAAAGGCAGCAGGTTTACCCTCATGTTCAAATTTAAAATTAATCTGCAAATCATCTCGCTGATCGCTGAATTTTATATTGGCTTTTGAACCGGTGGCGAAACGTACTGCCTCAATAGGGCAGTGTTGTTGATGACTGTAAAACTCCACCTGCTGGAATATTCTCTCCCAAATATTATTGGATGGCACTTCTGCCGGGATACCACGCTGAGGAGGACGAATCTCACTATGCCAAGTCAGGAACGCATTTGAGGTTTCACTAAGTTTTAATTCATCCGGTGGAATGCTGGTCGACACATCCCAAGCGCGGAAGCAGGGAATAGTCTTCATACCACTGCGAGTGGTAATATGGCCATCTGGCATGCTTTCACGTTTGTCTGGTGGGCAATAATCATCAATAGGGAAAAGATGCGTTCCGTCTTTCAGATCTAAATTTTTTGGCACTACCCAGTGACGTTCTCGAATGTTATTAATGGCAAAACGCTTGCTAATTCGGCCAGGGGCGAAATCTTTCATTCCCTGTAAAATCGGCATAGTTTGCGGCTCAGGTTCTTTACCAACCTCATTTGGCAGGTTAATTTGCAACTCAGGCAAGCAAAGATCGTTAAACAGCGCAGACGGAACAAAATCCGGCATGGGTATGCCTTTACGGCAATTATCGGCCTGTTCAACACCAAGACGTGACCAGTTAGAGCGAAGCCTTCTTAATACCGTTGGCAAAAATGCCGTCATTATTGCGCGCGGTGGTTGCCATAGCAATGATTGCAACTGGTTGTTTTCCTTAATGCCCAACGCTTCAGCCAGCCATTCATTGAAAACCTGCTGAGTTTTTTGATTACACAAAAGTTCTTCAATAATCTCAGCTAGTTTTAACTGGGCGTTAGAGATCTTGCCATTATCCTGCGGGATGGACAGGTCATCCCAAATACCACTATTCCACTCTTTGAGATATTTATTACGACTTGAAAGCCAGTCCATCGTTGCATAAGCGGCCTGCATACGCAGTACGTAGCTATTACCAATAGGTAATTGTTTTGCTTTCAATACCGGTTCGAACAGGTTTTCGTAACATTGAAATGCCATGCGATCGCGTCCATAGTCGGAAAGCACCACAACAGTCCACGGTCGCATAGCACGTTGACGTCCCGCACGTCCTTTCCGCTGTAAAAACTGAGCGTTATCACGCGGCGCTTTATGCTGAATCACTGCTCCGACGTTAGGATCGTTAAAACCGACCTCCAGCGAGGCTGTAGCTACAATAAGATCCGCAACAAGATCGACCCCAGCATCCTGCGAAGAGGTTCTCTTGACGTTACTACGGTCAGCAGAATCAAGTGTGTGCCCAATAACTTTGGATAGTGGCCATTGCTGACCAAAGGTAAATTTCTCTTCATTAGGCGCATCACCGCGCAGCATCGCTAGCGGTTCTTTTCTGACATTAATATTGCCATTTGAGTAACGGCCCTCCGCGTCCAGGAGTTGAAAGTAGAGTCGGTTAATGACATCCATATCATCTGTAAAGACGAAACTGCGCGTACCATAAATACCTTTGCTGGCAACAGATGTTGCATTATCGAGCATACGTTTGGTAAGCATGGAGGTCTGAATCGTAGTGGACAGAAGACTGGATCGAGAAGCCGGATCGCCCCTAAGCGCCAGCATATACTCAGCACCTTCTGTTTCCATATCGTCCTCATTCGGACTAACTTCCACCACAAGATGTTCTGCCAGACCGGTCAGAGCCCCCATAAAGCAAGTAGCCTGTTCTAGCGTCGCAGATAACCCAACAAAGTGTGGTGTGGCTCCGGACAGATGCCGCCAACGGCGGATTAACATACCGTTCTGTGCACCACTGATACCTGAATATGTATGTACTTCATCAAGCAGCATCAATGATGGAGGGATAATATTTTTTCCAATACCAAATAACGAAGCAAGAAAGGGATTACCCATCTGTTTATTCAGCATTTCAGTACTGGTAAAAAGAATATCAGGTAGTTCAACCTTCATCCGTGTGCGAGTTAAAATAACCTCATCAGGCTCAATGGTCTGGCTACAACTATCGCAATGCAGTCGCTCGTAGCCCTTATCGTAGTCGGCTGCGTGCCAAACCATTTTGCCGCGGCATTTCTCAGTTGGACAGGGAATATAGAGACAAGCCACGCCATTGCGATGACGACTCCAGGCACTTTTCATATATTCACGATGGATGGTTTCTTTTTTCGTTGGCACCATGCCGAATAGTGCGGCGATTCGTATCTTGCGCACTCCATTCTTAGCTAATTCATCGTTCAACTTACGAGTCTGGCGCAATGTCTCTATAAACTGGTCCTTCAACAGTTCATTACGCGGATAGATAGCCAGTGCTTTCACCGAGTCTTTCTTCCTGGCGACCAGTTCGCTACCGATAAAGGTCAAGGCTGGAAGATAGAATGCCAGCGTTTTACCGGTCCCAGTCCCGGCACAAACAATGGTCGCAGTCGAACGATGCTTGCTCTGTTGTATCCCACGTAGAACGTTTTTGCAGGATTCCAACTGAAAACGCGCAAGGTTGTACATTCCCCCCGGATGGCTGATCAGCGTCGATAGTAACTGGTGGTGTATAGGAGTAAAACCATCAATTTCATCAAGTTGGTGAAACACCTCTATAGGCTGCAGGTTGCGCTTGGGATATTTGCGCTGGCGGCGTAGAAAGCGGTAGTCAGATACCAGAGTCGCCGCAGTACGCCAATTATTACCTCGGCCATGTTTGGGGAACATCTGCCGTAACTGGCTATAAAGCCGCACTGACTCAGCCATGCGGGTACGAAACACCGAAAAGCCATTTTGCTGGTGGCGCAGCAGCAATCCGCGATCGATCATAACTTTCGCTATGCCAAAACTAGTTAGGCCGTTGGCGTCGAGCGGGTGGTTCTGTAGGACCTGAGAAATAGTATTACGGAGCTCGGTCTCAGTGAAAAAACCTTGTGTGTTACCCCAAGTGAGCAGTACCGCCTCTTGCGACTCCAGCCCATCAAGTACTTTGCGAATAATCTGTTCCATTGAACTACGATTCCTTACAGGCGTCTTATACGATAGCGCGTCGGGTCGTCTTCTTCAGTCAGCCAACTGAGTACATTAGGCGTCAACATATCGAGCGTGGCGCCTTGCCCAGATACGGCTTTGAGGAAGAGATTGACCTCTTCCGGAACGTCCAGCTTGAGTGCGTCGCGCTGGTGGCAAAGTTGCTCATGCAAGTCGATTATGGCCTCAACTTCGTCAGCAGTTTTTGGCAGCCCACGACTACTGTTAGTGAACTGAGCGACAAGGTCACAGTAGTGCTGTTGTACTTTTCGTTGTCCTTCCTGATGAGCAAGGTTGCTGAAAAGTCTCTGATCCACTTCCCACTGCGCTTTTAACGTACGGATGTATTCACGCCACGCAGTGCTGGTATGTTCATTGAGAGTACTGGCTAAGCGCTCAATTTCCAGAACCAGCAAACCAAACTCGTGGGCTTGAGCAACATCGTATGTACGCGCCCCATACTGCTGAAGAAAGGCCGCCAGCAGGGCCTGTGGATTGCCAAATGTTTCGCGGTCAAAGAGGCCAACAATTGGATTACCGCTCTCACTATCGCAAACCTGTCGTAGCAGCAGATAGCTAGTGAGGATCTGCGCCAGTTTTTTCGCCGGAGCATCGATTTTTTGCGCCACCTGCAACAGGCTGTTGCGTATCTCCTGAGCCTTTTCCAGTTGCTGATGGCGCTCAAGGCGCGTTTTAAATTCGCCGCTGCGCCGTGCAAAAACGCTAATTTCTTCCGACGCGCTGGAGATTACCACTTCACTGATGCTTACTTCACTCATGCTAAGTTATTCTCCAGCAGCGTTAATTGTTCTGCCAACCTTGTCAGGGTTTGTGCGACTTCATTTTCGGCTCCCTCAATCTGGTCGCCGCCCTCATCACGGTGACGCTGCTGCAGATAGCTGCCGGTAGCATCTTCGAACTTGCTCCAGGCTTCCAGCAGTAGCCGAAATGCCTCGTATTGTTTGCCGTTGACGGCAAGAATTTCTCTCATCAACACCTGAGGGTTATCGGCTGGCAGGGTCAGTTTCTCCAGTTGTCTGATCTGGTTTTTCAACTCCGGTTCTTTCCAACCCTTCAATAGTTTCAGCAGAACCGGCACCGTCTCACCCACCGGGCGGAGGACATCAGCGCTGTTCGCCAGTTCGACTATCTCCTTCATGATATCGCAGATATTAATCGTTGCCAGACTGGAGCTTTTGCCGTCGCTCAGGCGTTCAGTAATGTCCATCTGAGCCTTCAGCAGCATGCTCCGATAATCACCCAGTTTATTTTTGACTTCGTGGATCTTACCCGGTCGTTTCCCGACGGCGACTTGATGGCTTTTTGCCGCCTCCACAAGCATTAATCCGTTGATGGCATAGGGTTGACCACGGTTTTTTTTCGCAGCAGTGAGCGCGATTAAGCGCTCACGCAGTTTCTGGTGATCATTGATCACGGCGGCTCGCGCCTGGGTTAAGAAATCATCTAGCAGTGGATGACTATTGCCCGCGGGTTGCTGTTCGGTTAAAAGAGCCTGTACCAGAGTGGTTGAGACTGGTGACGATAATCCATCCTGACCGAGAAATGCACCACATAACTGTAGATCTTTGACAATACTGACAAGCTCCTCGCGTTCTTCATTCAATACGTTTAGTTTGAACTCGGATTCAATGCCGTCAAAAAAGCTATGGTAGGCCGCATAGTCTATTTCACTGCCTTCATAGGTCCAACTCTGGTAGTAGTCGAAACGCACCATTGCTAGGCAGGCGCTGTATAACTCGGGCGTATCTTCTATTTCAACGAGTGGACGGGACTGTTTGTTCACTAGTACTCGTGGCAGGCGGACTCGCCCTGCTATTGTTGCTGAGCTGGCAGTAAGTGAAATATCCAATAACTCGGTTGACCAGTCGATTCGCGAAAACAAAGTTTCAAGGATTAACTTACGTAGATGAAGTGCTTTTTTCTGCTCAAGATTTCCACCCTGATTCCATTTTTCCAGCGTCGCTTTCCAATTAACAATTACTTGATCTTCTGAATTGTTATCTTTTTCACTCTCAACTTCGCCATTATCATCATCATCATCATCATCATCTTTATCACCGCCCTGATCGTTACTCAGCAATGCCGCTGCATGCGGTAGACCGAACTCTCTACAAATGTCGGAATTTAGACCTATCAAACTTGCACTATTACCTCCCCACACCGCCAGAAGCGAATTGACTCGTTCAGGCTGGCTAATACCCTCCACGCGCACACGTAACTGAAGTTCTTGATTGCAAACAATGCTTTCATACTTTGATGGCGGAAACTGTCCGTTCAGGTAACTCTGGCGGTAGTTCTTCAGCGGCTCGCGCAAGATCTCACGAAGAATATTACGCGGAATATAAACCAGCCCTTGATCTTTGACTCTGCAGTGGCGTTCAACCAACTGCCCAACTGCTACCGGATTAAACGGAAATAGCGGATGCCCAGCACTGCTGAAACCAAAACTGGCCAGCACTGGCGCAGCAGATTCACTTTCCAGTACTTCTTGATCCTGCCATACAGGGATATCTCGATACTGTTGACCGTCCTGCTGGTGGTGATATTTTTCCAACGCCGCAGCCCCATGTCGGGCGGCATTAAGATAGCGACCACAGAAGTCGACAACGCGTTTTTTCAGTGCGGCATCGCTTTCGGTGGCATGCTGCTGGATCACCCATTCATAGCGAGCACGGGTGCCCAACGTATTGCGGTGGCGTTTAAAGCTGTCGTGGCCCTCGGTCACTGCAATAATCGAATGCAGGGTACACAATACCTTTTTGCCTTCGTACTCTTCTTCTTCCAGCAGACAGTCGATCAGCACATCCTCAATAGCTGAAGTGGCAGCCAGATCTTCCACCAGCAATATTAGGCTCCGACCTTCTGTGAGGAGCTGACTGCGAATCATGCGCATCAACTCTTGGAAACTGGCCCGGTTAAAGCTGAACAATTCTCCGAAGGTGTCTCCCAGTGCCTGTGGGATCACCTCGTTTACAACCCGAGCAGCTGCTTGTTTTTTTTCATCACTAGTAAGTAACTGCTGATTGACAAGATAGGGTAGTACTGCCGGTGAAACCTTCCTGAGGTTCAGGCCGCTAAAAGCGAAGTCCTCCGCAGACATCTCATAGCGCAGGTTGGAAATGCTGTCGTTGTCAGCCCCCTGGCAGAAACGCAGCGCTATATTGTGCAGGCAGGAACCAGGGACGGTGAAATATTCGGTCATCACGCTGTCAAAAAACAGCGCTGGAAGACGGGTTGATGCGGCGTGCTGTTGAATATCTTTCAACTGCTGAATTCTGCTTTCGTCCAGCTGAAGTTTTCCCATCTGTGCCCGCTGAAGCTCCTTCGGGGCTGCTGCGAATGCAGCGTTCAGCGCCTGTCGCAGTTTGAGGGCAATATGTTCAGCAACATTTTCAGGGATCAGTTGCTGCCCGACCCCATTAACTTTCTCGCGGATCCTCTGATACTCTTCACCCTCAAGACCGTCAAGTATACTGGTGAGTACACGTGGCAGCGAAGCATTTTTCGGAATGCGGATGATGTGGTAGCTAGCGCGATCTTCCCGGCGTTTGAGCTGTGCATGGACCCAGCGCACTAGGTGGGATTTCCCCACGCCGGAGGCACCAATCAAGGGCAGTGGGCGATTATGCTCCAGCAGAAATTCCAGCAATGCGCTCTCTCGGACCTGTGTGACCTTTCCACTATGGAATTCAATACGATCGAGGCGCATTGGTTCATGCACCGCCAGCAACTGACTGTCAGCTAGAGACTCAGCTTCGGTCAGGATACATGCGGTAACATTTTCTACGTCAGGCCAGTAGCTCTGTAATTGTGGCATCAGTAGACTCCCGTATGTGTCAAGGTAAGGTGGGTTACAGTGCGCAACACGCTCCCTTTTATTCCAGTTAACTGCATTGCGCCACTGGCATCAGCCTTCTCATCCATATTGATTATCCCAGATAGCTGAAGCCGTAGCAGTGCACGCGACAGCGATGTCGACAACCGATCTGAGCTAAGCGGTCGCCACCCCTTCCGGCTGATGCGATCTTCGACATTTTGGCGATAGCTACCGCCGTCCAGCACCGGTAACGCTCGATTAAGGCGTTGTAGCACTTCAGCGATAGACAGTTGTTCACCGAGTTGCATTAGAAACGGCAACTCTTCACGGATAGCGTTAGTGGGGTCAATAGCATAGCTTTCGCGAGTGATCTGCTGAACAAAACCCAGCCAACTGAGATATGCAGGAACCACTGGCGCTTCGTTAGAGCTGTTGATACGAAAATCAGGCAGTAAATGATTTACCAACTGCTCCAAATTACGCTTACTGATCTCGGGGTTGTGATAGACATCCAGCGCCAGTAACAATGCAGCTAGAAGGGTGAGATCGACGGCACGCTCATCGCGTGAGTTCAAGTCTCGATTGTTCTCTACAGCCAGCAAGCAGCGGCGTGTGGCTTGGCGCAGGGGCATATCTTTTGTACTGAAATATCTCGCATTAAGGCTGATTTCAGTTGTGTTGTTACCGGATTCTTCCTTTAGTAATCCTAAGTCTAACCACGCATTTAGTTCTTTTGGCGCTTTCCCGCTCGCATTTTCTGAATCGCCAGTTTGCAACGATGCCGGTGCGCAGAGCGCCATCAGTTTTTCACGCGGTAACGTGTTTTTTGGGCTGACTTTCAGCACCTGATAGAATGCGACCAACACGGCATACTGACTGCCGCCGTGGGCGTTATTGATAATCGACACAGTCTAGTTTCCTTTGAAGTTGTTCGAGAGTAATCCAATTGTGATTATCGAGGTGAACGTAATGCGCCCCGCTTGAGTGACAGGGATCAGGCATATCATGCGGGATCAGCGTCAGTTGAAGTGCTGCTGGGTTGAACGGCGGCATGTAACCGTTGGCGCAGGACTCTTGCGTGGGAAGTACCAACTCTGCCAACTCGGCCATTACATCGTTATCCGGCGCAGGCTCATCACGTGCAGGCAATTCGTCACTCAACAAGATCAGGCGCTCGCCGCGCGGAATGGCGCTAAATATACTATGCAACAAGGTAGGATCTGCCCAGACGCGCTGGACAATGCCTCTAAGATGCAACTGCACCAATAGCGTCGCGACGCGGTGATACCAGTTCTCACGTTCCCACTCATCGTCGTTGACTGGCTGATAGGTGATAAAGCAACTGGAGTAAGATAGGCCGCTGAGCGCCTGCCAGCGGCTTAACGCCTGCTGTGCCACCGACGCTGGCGGGTTAAGCAACAGCGGCGGTGGACTCAGGTAATTATTAGTAAGCGCCTGCTTATCGCGACAGGCAGGGCAACCACCACAGGCGTGACCCGGAATAAATTCCGCCATCGAGTAGAGATCCACAAGTGCCTCGCACAGCGGTTTGCTCAGTGGCGTATTCAGCCAGTTGATTAATGCATTATGGTTAGCCCTTGCAGCTTGCAGCGTCTCTTCACGGGAGGGGATAATACGTGTTTTCCACATTTCTTCTCCGGTGTGGTGACTACGCAGGATGCGTACTACCAGTGAGTTTCCGTTCTGTCGGATGATTTGCTCTTTTGCCGCTTCGTAGCGATTAACATCGGCAAAGTCTTTTTTGTCTGGCGGGTTTTGTAGATCGGCATCCAGTTCCAGCACTCCTGCACGCACCATCATCAGTACGGTACGCAAGTTCCATAATTTATTTTGTTTGCTGCGGAAATTAAGGCCGCTATGGATCCTCTCTATATCAATACGATAAAGGTTGTCGCCCACCGATTCGGCACTGCCCCATAACTTTTTCCAGCGTTCCAGGCCCAACTCAAGACCAATCAACTTTTGTGAGGACAGATGTTCTGCCTGTTTGACATCCTGATGATTGTAAATTAGCAGTGAGGTGCAGGCATAGCCATCGCGTCCACCACGTCCCACTTCCTGGTAGAAGCGGTCCATGTTTTCCGGCACTGTGGCATGGATCACTGTGCGCACGTCGTTTTTATCCATACCTACGCCAAATGCTGAGGTCGCAATCATGATATCCAGCTGGTTTTTATCCCATTTTTCCAGCAGGCTTCGGCGTACTTCACTCGGCGTATCACCGGTAAATGTTGCCAAACGCTGATACCCCTGCAAACGCAACTGTTGCGCCCACTCTTCAGCTTCTTTCGGTCGTGTCACGTAGAGGATCAGCGGGCGTGGCGCATGAGCCAGCGATTGCAGCACCTTATCCCGTTTGTCGCTGTGGTCTTTTGCCCGATAACACCAGTAAGCAGGTTCCGGGCGCAGATGGCAGGCATGGACTTCGCTCATCTCCTGATCGAAGGTATCGCGCAGGATTTTACGACTGGCTTCGGTGATAGTCGCACTCATCAGCAGTGTTGAGCACGGTGTAAGATTCGCTTCACGGCTGACGCGCTTCAGCCCGCGAATTAAGCCACCAAGTTGCTGGAAATGCGGGCGAAAGTCGTTCCCCCAGCTGGCGACAATATGCGCTTCATCAACAATAACATGCCGCAGCCCTCCCTGTTTTGCTGCTTCAAATAAGGCGAACTGCAGGGAACTGCAGGTCGCTTCAGGAGAGGTGACGATCAGCCGCTGCTCACCCACACGGATACGCATGTACGTATCATATTTATCCTGCGCCGGTAAGCCGCTATACCAGCCGGTGACAGATTCTGCTTTGTTCCCTGCTTCAATCAGTAACTTCCGGAAACGGCTAGCCAGCTCCAACACCAGCGCCGTGGTCGGGGCGATCAGTACACAAAGTGCCCCAGGAGCTGAGGCTGTCAGAGCTAATGCTTGCGCTACCAGTGTTTTCCCGGTGCCAGTGGGCAAATTGACCAACAGCGTACTGCCCGGTGGGGCGAACAGAGCCCGGCGTACCGCATCGCGCTGGCCCGGTGCCTGATAGCTGATATAGTTGTCCTTCTTGAAGTAACGGCGCAGGACATGGTCCATCGGTACTCGAGTGTCCTGGCGGCAGAATTGGTGCTGATCGCTGGCGAGAAAAGGCATGCCGTTTCCCTGCTCCAGCCACTGCGGACACCAAGCAGGGCCAGCGCTGAGCAGAAAGGTCTGACCTAGTCGTTGACAGTTAATACCGCTGGCTTCCCACTCCTCCTGTCTTGGCCAACCAGGGTGGCTGTCATCAGGGACGGTCAGTTCGTTATCGTTGTGATGGGCATGTTTTTCCCGGTACAGCCAGTCACGGATCAACGCCCGGCGGTCGAGGTGTCCGGCAGTCGCCTCCAGCAGCAGGCACCCCCTCAACCTTGATGAAATAACATAATTATCAATCAGTTGCGTCAGATTCATCCGATTTATGAGTCCTCATCCAATATAGCTTCTGATGCAATGATTAAGGCACGCGTCGCCAGGCAGGTCATTTTCGGCTGTGCAATACCCTGGCGCAGCGTCTGCCCCGTCTCCTGCCGGTTAGCATGATGCAGCGCGGCGCTGCTTAGATAATGTTCCAGTCGGCTCAGGCTGAGAGCCTGTTGTGTGGCGAACTGTTCCACCGCCAGTCGCTGGGCTATGTTATAGCTATCGTTACACCAGGTACGCCAATCTTTAGCGCTGATGCAATGGGAAATCTGCGCCCAGCGTTCCTCATTGAGATTTAGGTGGCGTCCGCCCTTATCCTTCGGTTTATAGTCTTCATTAAGTATCATCAACACCTCTGCGTTGGTGACCAGCTCGCCGGCCTGGTCCAGCCACAGGGTAATGGTTTCAGGAGGCATCAGATGGTCGGCCAGTCGTTGCAGAGCTGGTGTATTGACATCCGCTTCAATCAGAAAATCGTAGCGGAAAAAAATATTTTCATCGCCCATGCCTGGTGTGATGCGGATAATCGCGCTAGCAACACCGCGTTCTTCAAAATCCAGCATTTGTAGGATGGCATCATGGAAAGGTTCACCCAAGCGAGCCGGGCGGATTTTACCCTGAGAGGTATCAGCCCGGTAGTAGCTAAGCGGCCAAGTCATGGGCGAACTTCCGCTAGATTGGTTAAGATCAAAGCCCAGCAGGCAGTGTTTTTGTAGGCGATGTGGGCTGACTAAGGTGCCCGTCCCTCTATCACCAGGGTTGAAGCGATAGCGGAATATCGATGGATCTTTCTCATCTGGAATAAAATCGAATTTCAGTACATTACCTATCAGATTACGAGCGCAGCGGCGGAATTCCTCTTCATTCTCATCTATATCCGCCAGTGCATCGGCATACTCTCTGGCTTCGATGATATCGCCATCAATTTGCAGCAGGACTTCCTGCATTTCGATGCGCTGCTTTTCCACCGTAAGGCGGCCATCTTCACCAGCCAGACGCGCACTGAGTTGCATCATGCTCTCTTCACCCAGCGGGTAAAGATTGGAAATAAGCTGCTGTAATTCCTCATCAATCAAGTATTGTAGGCTTGCAATCGACTCTTCGAAGACATCGAACACTTCATTGAGAATAGTCAGCCACTGATTTTGCAGACCCTCTGCTTCACTCACCAGCGCCATGCTGAGGATAGTAGTCGCACTCTCAGTCGCGCAGTAGCGATTCAAGCGGCCAAGACGCTGTTCCATACGGTTAGGCGACAGCAACAAGTCGTAATGCAGCGCAATCTTGCGCCCGCCGTGCAGATTGACACCTTCTTCAGCCCGGCGATCGCACACTAAGATCTGGCATTTGCTTCCCTTGCCAAAGCGCACTTCTTTGTCGGGGTTATGGCGCTGGATTTTGCCAATAAATGGTATCATCAGGTCGGTAAATACCTGGTCGGCTACCCATGGCTGGTCACAGAACACCACAATATAAGGGAGTTCTCTGACGTTACTATCCAGAAGTTTTTCCAATACATCAATTAAGCGCTGGCGCTTGCTGTCACACTCCATTTTGCAGCGGTCTATCAGCTCAAGCAGGATCTCCTTCTCGCCATCAAACAGCGGATGCTGCAACAGCGCGAGCTGTGAATCACTATAGAGAAAGCCCTGCGCGGCATCAAGTGACTCCTGCTGTAAGCGATAGTTTGCAAGCCGGGCCAGTAGCTCCGGCGTAGCGATAGCGGCTTCAAACAGTAACTGATAAATTGCCACCAACGTGGGGTCTTGTGGGTGCATCATTATTGCCGATTCGCGCCAGGCGATCATCATGTCGTTGCTGGCGTTCGTCGTGGCATATTTTTTTAGTGATAGGCCGGACAAGCCAGGCATCAGGACACTAATGGCGGGGTTGCTACGGCGGTTGCGTAGCAGGCGGTGGTGCAGACGGTAACGGTTACCAATGTAGTGGCGGATTTTATTGATCAGCAGATCACGCACCTCACTCCGCAGCGGTTGCATCATATCTAAATGGGGAAGCAACTGTGAAGCCATCCCGTTTAGTACTTCATCCTCAGGAAACATCCTAGTCAACGCTTCCAGGTTCTCTTCCAGCGTCATGTTGTCGTTTTCACAGTTAAACGCGTAGAACAGTGAACCTATTTCTTCGCGCTGCTGGATACGCTGCTGAAATTTCAGTAAGCCAGTGTCAGTCAGTGGGTAATTTTTAGCATCCAGCAGATGCAGCATGGCCAGGAAGTTCTTTTCATTGCCAGTTACGGGCGTCGCTGATAGTAATAGCAATTTTTCACTTTGTTGCGCCAAGTAGTTCACACTAGCGTAGCGCTGCTCGTACTCTGCATCCCATGCCCATGCACCGACCTGATGAGCTTCGTCAATCACCAGCATATCGGGGCGGAACGACAGGGGGTCCGCTGTGCTGAAGGCCGCCATATCAATGATATGGATCGACTTATTAAGCAGTTCCTCCAGGTGAAAACGTGCAGAAAGTTCCTGCTGCCACTGCCGGTGCAGAACTCCAGGCGCCACAATCACCACGCAGTGGGTGAGCGGATTTTCCGTGACGTGTTGACGCACGATCAGCCCAGCTTCGATGGTTTTCCCGAGGCCGACTTCATCAGCCAACAGATAGCGTTGAATAGGGTCAGATAACACCCGACGCGCGACGGCCAACTGGTAAGGTTCGAGTTCAATACTGGACGACAGCGAAGAGGTAATCCCAGCACAAGCGTTGCGTTGTTTCAGCATCTGATGCTGATAAGCTAGACGGGCATCTTGCCAGAAGGGGGTATAGGTAATGCGCTCGGCCAGAAGGGCCGCAGCATCGCTGATAGGGCGATCCCAGCGCACAAAGATATCATTTAAGCTGACGTCTTCCTGCTGCTTGTTAGGAAAATGCAAACGCACCCCTCCAGGCACGGCACCAACAACACGTGCAATCTGCCAGTGTGCTACCTCGTAGTCGTAGCGATAAACCAGACTTTCCGCGTGGAGTTCGGCTTTTTTTAGGTGTTTTATTTCGACAGTTTGCTCTATGCCTTCATAATTTACGGGAGAATCGAAATACTTAATTAGAGCATCATTATTGTTAATGCGAATAAGTTTGCCGATTCCATAAGGCGAGTCAACGAGGTCGCCTGCTTCAAGGGGCATATATCCATCCATAAGTTTGCTGTGCGTAACAGTGATTTTAAAAGTCTTTGATTAATGATGATTTTTTATACGTATAATATCACTGAATACAAGGACAATGTCATACACTGCAACCCGTAAAGATGATTGTCAAGGAGGGGGATCACGGTTACTAGTCTACTATGACTTTTAGGGGGAGGTAATCCGGTGCGGCCTGTGACTTATTTACCGGCCTTCAAAACTCGTGAAACGACTAAATCTCAAAAAAACTCTTAATTTTTTATGAGTTACGAACATATATCGTAACAAGGTCAGCGTTTGATGATAAGAATGAAAGCATGGGGCTGTCTGGCGCTTGTACAGAATTTGAACTTCTGCACCATATCTGCAGCCCCACGTCGATTTTCAGCACTCGATACTTATAATGCCAATTGGGTTGTCACCCTTATTTAATATCTGCATTGACAGTTTTCATATAGTTAGTTACCAAATAATCTGTAACCAACGATATATCTTTCGATAGATTCTGTACCTCGTTCCACTTACGAACGATCGGATGACCATCAATATCCGTGCCTAAGTTCCACACTCCACTACTCCATGCACAAAGCGGCTTGATACGATTTAACTCTTCTACAAAGCGGGAATAGGAAGGGATCTCGGTCCATCCTGGTTCGCCTTTGTACTCCTGATGCACTTGATCAATTTCATCCATCAGGCTACCGAGAGCAAGAATCCCCACACCGTGTAACAAGCGAGAGTAACGAGGTTTTTTATCCCAATCGTCAGTAAACACAGTTTCTACAGCAGACCAGAAGTTATTCAGCAACTTGACCATTTTGGCTTCATCGCCAAGTCCAGTTGCCGGGTCACGAAAGCGATACAATGCTCCCTCACGTAGGCTAGAGTCGATCATTTTGATCATTGAGTTGTCAGCAATCACTCCGTCCGGGTTGGTCGCAGTCTTAATTCGCCCAGCCAATGGCCCCTCACCAAAGTTAAGACGCTGTGTCAGCAGTGAAGGGAATTTGCGCAGTTGCAGATCGGAAGGCAAGCGGCCATGCGTATGCGGAGCCAGTTCGTACAACAGCGTTTTAGGCAACGGTTTGGTGGAGTTCACCAGCATAAACTGTTCGCGTTGTTCTTCGGCATCATTGGCGATAAATGCCGATACCGGCATCATAAAAGAGTTGATGTCCGCTTCTCGTAACGCAGCTGTACGTTGCTGTCCATCAACGATAAACCCAGGTTTGTCGAAGTTTACCTCTTCAGAATACGGAATAACGAGATGCCCCATATCACTGTTTTCCAGCAGCGGTTCAAAGCGTACGCGCTGATCGAAAGCGATAATGACGGGGTTGGGGATCATCGGATTCGCGCTTTCAATATAGCGCTGGATTTCCTTAATATGGCTACGTACTTCCGGACGCTGATAACCAACCAGGTTCTCATCTCCGCGTCGAATGCGTGAAATCGCAGCAATTTTGCTGATTTGTTTGCCTTCAATGGCCAAGCTGTAAAGCTGTCTCTTCTCACCCTGACGAATACGCAGGGCGGGGACACGAAACTCACTCATGATTAATCCTCTGAGCGTAATGACAATGTGTGCTGCAAGCGACTGTACAGCACCTGAATATTGTGGAATCCGCGACGGCGATTACGCTCGGCGCCACGGAAAATAATCACGTTAATCCCAATGGATTTGCAGATATTGCACTGGCACTTCCGCCAAGGTTGGTCGGCAAGCGTACGTTCGTAATCGGCACGGATCTTCTCCGCTTCTTTTTCACCCGAGTGTAGACGTTCATAGGCCATTACAGCCTCCAGAACTTTTTCTAGCGACAACGCGTCTTTATCGTATTCAGCCAAGGCATGCATGGCATCTTTTTCCAGAAGACGCGCCACATCCTGGTCAATAACGCCAGATTTTATCTTACGACTGAGACTAGGGTTGGCATCGAACTGCGGCACACGCACAGCTGTATAAGCTCGTCCCTCAGGCGTATGGTAGTTATTTTTGCGATCTTTAAACGCCTGCTGAAGGGGGGTTGTTGAGTCGATACTGGTAACACCAAGACGAACGAAATCCGTAAAGCTCTCCGGACGAGCAATACCAAGCAGATGAACCCGGGTATCACTTTTGAGAAGTGGTTTAATCTCTTCCAAGGTTTCAAGGATCTGCGCCGTTTTCAGGGGCACCATCCCCCCCATGGTGATATTCTTATACCCCATAGCCAGCAGTGCTTCTACTGATTGTCTGTAAGATGCCTTGTTCCAACCGTGCGCAACGCCAAAGGGCGTGAAGCAACTCTTCTGCGATTTAACTAAAAAATCCTGCGCCAGAGTCAAGGTGATATCCTGGCGACGACGACATTCTGCCAGCACCTCACCTGAGAAAGATTCTCCCGGTTTTTCGTAGCCAAAAATGATATGGTCAAGTGATACCCCGTAGTTAAAGCGGGATGTTTCATAGAATTCAATAACATCTTCGACGCGATATGGAGGAACATCTTGATTTACATAAGTAAATGCACCACAGTCTCCCATTGTTTGCATCGTCTCTGGCAAACGAAAGAAATGTTTCATTCCATTCCGGAAGTACCGTAATCGTTGTGCTCGCGTATATTTACTTTCACCGCGACCTAAGCCATCTACAACCGCTTTCGAAACTAGCATTCCATCATAAGGATGGGGGAAAACCTCATGCGGATAGAGGTCGTCACGCTGGCGAACACGATGTTCATTGCGCGTTTCTCGAAGGAAGTCGAAACTAGGATCGATAAAATCCTGACTATCCGGAAAAAAATACTTTAGCTTCGACAACACTGATCTCCTGTGACGCCTTTTACTGTCAAAAAACGTGAGATTTTAGCATAGTCTTATTGCTGCGACATTATCGATTAGTCAACAAAACTGCCTGGTACAGCGTTCGAAATCGCTTCTCTTCAAAACTATTGCCTTGATCACGAAATGACCGAAGTGCCCGGGAAGCACTTCCATCTGGATTTGCATGTATATACGAAGAAATCCAAATAGTTACCTCTTCTGGTCTCCTGCGCACCCCGCGAACAGTATGCTTTTTAGGCAGTACTGAAAATGTTGAACGAAGACGCTCAGCAAGCAACCCCAAATGGCCATCATCCATACTCATAAACTGTTCAATTACATACTGAGCTATTTTAATATTTAACATAAGCATATTACTGTTAAAAAACTCAGCGATTGATTTATTGCTTACCAATAGTTTTTTTTTCAAAGAAAATTTAGCCTGCGAAGAAGATATAATGATTAACTGTCTATCGACATCCTTTAAGTAAGAGATGCCTTTCATTAAATCCATGTTTATTGCGTTTATATAATCAGGTGATGCACAGATAATAAAATACTCATCGGACTTATCCATCATTAAGTCAGATAAGGATACAGGATGAGATTTTTTTAATGGGGATGCTTCATTTAATTTTCCCCACCATTCTTGATGAAAGGATTTCTTTCCATATTTATCGGAAAAAAGAGGTATGGAATCTTTATGTCCTGTAGCAAATGTCGCTTGATAAGGAACTATAGCATCCCCATGTTTCAACAGTCCAAAACCAGCTGAAAGAACCCATAATTCAATGGGTTGAGCGTCATATATCGACATTGCCGTTGACCAGTGCCCCCCCTTATATAACTTTTCTACAGGAACAACTAACTTCGTCGATAGAGCCGAATTTACGGCCTCACCCCAGGCATGAATCAAACCTTTCGGCGTTTTATATTTTTCAGAAAAGGTGGCAAGATTCAGTACTGAATGACCGTTATTATGCTTGCTATTAGTGCAACTTGTAATCAGATTTAGTCGGCTCACAATATTACCCTCAAGAATCCCCCCGCAAAGCTACCGTATGTAGGGGTTCGTTGCAAGCCTAATTAGGTAAAAAACTTTTATCGTAACCTATCACGAATTCAATTAATGTGGAGAATACTCATAATAAACATCTTCATCCCTATCACACGGGGCATTACGTTTAATAACTCCCTGGGATTCTAAATATTCGCAAAATTCTTGACAATCTTTTAACAAACATCCACCTGCTTTGGCCTTTTTATTAGAAATCAAAGCCCTGGCAAGAGTATCATAACTAAACCCCCCCGTTGAGTGGGTGATCATATCCATAGCAGCATGCGTATCAAATGACATCATCGATGACTCTCCCTCGGTTTTATATCCAATGAAGGTATAATTAAGTCATCATAGTTTTGCAAGAACAAGGCACCAAATACTACTTTATACAACTTTCGCTTCGATCCCATCCAAACTACACGGCTATCAGGTTTTCAGAAGTTGCATAGAAATCAAGACACAAAAAAAGCCGCCCTTGAGCGACTTGATTGTATCTTTTGGTGCCGAAGGCCGGACTCGAACCGGCACGTATTTCTACGGTTGATTTTGAATCAACTGCGTCTACCGATTTCGCCACTTCGGCACTGAAGGGGATGCGGAAACGTTCTGGATTATACCTGTCGGCGGCGGCCATGCAAGCGACAGCGTGTCGTCATTGCGCTAAGTGTTGAAAAAAACAGCGCTATCCTGCGCGACGTCACCTTTTACGACCGTTCCGGAGCGCCAATGCCACCAGCAACCCTCCTCTCACAACCCCGCGACCCCAACTCCGCCTGCCAGCCATACCCCTTTCCCCCAGCACTCCCTAACCCCACTCAAACTTATCTCAAATTTTTCTCACCACGCTCTCACCTGCATCCCTATCACAATCCATCTCTCCTCAAACAAATGCCCAATATCCACTCCCCAACTATTCTCCCAACCCCACCCACTATCACTCCCATATATTCCAGAAAGTTTTAGCCAATGCCTTTTTGTTATTCACCCACTCCGCAGTCAAATATTAATTTCATCAATATTTTTATAACTTTACATTAATGAAAAGTTTTCTTTTTGCCGTTTATTCCAGGATTTTCCTCAGGCGTGAAGGGTTCCGGTAAACACTATTTTTACTAGTCGCTGTACGAGTCTTGATGGACATATTCACTCGATGAATTAACTCAGGAGAATACTTGTGACGACGTTAAAACCTTTGCTGGCCCGCAACCGCAGCTGGGCGCTGCAGAAGTGTCAGCATGACCCGGACTATTTCGAAAAATGGGTCGACGGGCAGCGGCCCCACTCGCTGTGGATCGGCTGCTCCGACAGCCGCGTTCCCGCCGAGGTGCTCACCGGCAGCCAGCCCGGCGAGCTCTTTGTCCACCGCAATATCGCCAACATGCTCGACCCCGCCGACGACAACGTCATGAGCGTCCTGCAGTATGCCCTCCACTACCTTGAGGTGGAGCGGGTGGTGCTCTGCGGCCACTACGGCTGCGGCGGTGTGCAGGCGGCGCTCTCTCTGCCCACCCTGCCGCTGGCGCAGGAGTCCTCGGCGCTGGCTCGCCGCATCGGCCAGCTGCGCCACACCCTGCATCACGAAATTGCGCAGATCGCCGATGGGTGTGGTGTTGAGGCCTCCCCCGGCGCCAGTGCCAGCGCCAGCACCGACGCGGAGTGCTCTCGCCGTGCCCTTGATGCCCTGGTGGAAGCCAACGTTCGCGCCCAGTTCGCCCGTCTGCTGGAGAGTGAACCGGTGCAGACGGTGCTCGCCAGCGGGCGGCCGCTCAGCCTGCACGGCTGCGTCTACGATCTGGCTTCCGGCCATTTAACCACCCTCGTCGAACACCTCTCACCGCAGGAGCACGCCCCATGAACACGCTTCGTCAGGACTCTCTCGCCGGCATCGTCGTCTTCCTTGTCGCCCTGCCGCTGTGCCTCGGCATCGCCCAGGCCAGCGGCTTACCGCCCTTCGTCGGCCTGCTGACCGGCATCATCGGCGGCCTGGTCGTCACCGCCCTCAGCCCCTCCCGCTTCGCCGTCAGCGGCCCCGCCGCCGGACTGGTCACCATCGTCGTCGCCGCCATTGAATCCCTGGGTTCCTTCTCCGTCTTCCTGATGGCGCTGGTGCTGGCCGGCGTGCTGCAGCTGCTGTTCGGCATCCTGCGGGCCGGGCGCTTTATCTCGCTGGTTCCCGCCAGCGTCATCAAAGGCATGCTGGCGGCGATCGGCATCCTGCTGATTATGCAGCAGATCCCCGTCGCGCTCGGCACGGCGGAAGAGACCGGGCTTGCCGAAGTGGTTCAGGGCAATGCCGCTTTCTCCGTCACTGCGATTGCCGTCGCCGCGGGCGGCCTGCTGGTGCTCTGGCTGTGGGGCTCGCCGCTTATCCGCCGGGTGAAGAGCCTGCGCTGGATCCCCGGGCCGCTGATCGCCGTCCTGCTCGGCTGCGTGACCACCCTGCTGCTGACCCATTTTGCGCCGCAGCAGCTGGCCGCCCTGCCGCGTATTACCCTGCCGGCGTTCGGCAGCCTCGGCGATCTGCTGGGCGAGCTGGAGTCCCCCGCATGGAGCGCCTGGCGTAATCCGTCGGTGTGGGTGGTGGCGGTGACCCTGGCGCTGGTCGCCAGCCTCGAAACCCTGCTCAGCCAGGAGGCGCTGAAAAAGCTGCGCCCGCAAAATCCGCCCCCTTCGCCGAACCGCGAAATGGTCGCCCAGGGCGTCGGCAATCTGCTCTCCGGCGTGCTGGGGGCGATGCCGATCACCGCGGTGATCGTCCGCAGCTCGGTGAACGTCAGCAATGGCGCGCAGAGCAAGCTGTCGATCTTTATCCATGGCGTCCTGCTGTTAATCTGCGGCCTGTGGTTCAGCGGCCTGCTGACCTTAATCCCGCTCGCCAGCCTCGCCGCCGTGCTGCTGTATACCGGCTATAAGCTGGCGACGCCGCGGCTGTTCATCGAGCAGTTCCGCCAGGGGGCGGCGCAGTACGTTCCGTTCCTCGCCACCATCAGCGGGATTATTGCCTTCGGCATGCTGGCGGGGATTGGGATTGGTCTTGCCACCCAGATGGCTTTCAGCCTCTGGCGCAGCCATCGCCACTCGCTGCAGCTGGCGCGCTACGATGACCACTACGTGCTGCGCATCCAGCAGAATCTGACCTTTATGCACAATCCGCATCTGCTGGCCCTGCTGGCGAAAATTCCGGAAAAGAGCGTGGTGATCGTCGAGCACGACAGCGTCGGCTACCTCGACCCGGACGTGCAGGCGGTGCTGGATGATTTTGCCGAGAACGCCCCGCAGCGCGGCATCCAGCTTAATCAGTGGCCGCTGGCCAGCCGCTGACCTTAACGGGCGGCTGGTCCGCCCGCTGCGCGACCCCTCCGATTGCCAAGCGCCGGGGAATACCATGCTCTACACTTTCTGGGTTATCACGCCAACCCCAAGGAAATGAACATGAGCATCATTAAAAGCTACGCCGCCAAAGAAGCGGGCGCCGATCTGTCGCTGTGGGAATACGATGCCGGCGAGCTGCAGCCGGAAGATGTCGAAGTTGAAGTGGAATACTGCGGGATCTGCCATTCGGACCTGTCGATGATCGACAACGAATGGGGGATGTCGAGCTACCCGCTGGTGGCCGGTCACGAGGTGATTGGCCGGGTGGCGGCGCTGGGCAGCGCGGCGCAGGATAAAGGGCTGAAGATTGGCCAGAAGGTCGGCATCGGCTGGACGGCGCGCAGCTGTGGCCATTGCGACGCCTGCATCAGCGGCAATCAGATCAACTGCCTGGAAGGCTCGGTGCCGACCATTCTTAACCGCGGCGGCTTCGCCAATAAGTTGCGCGCTGACTGGCAGTGGGTGATCCCCCTGCCGGAGAGCATCGATCTGGCGTCCGCCGGCCCGATGCTGTGCGGCGGCATCACCGTCTTTAAACCGCTGCTGACCCACCACGTCACCGCCACCAGCCGCGTCGGGGTGATCGGCATCGGCGGCCTCGGCCATATCGCCATTAAGCTGCTGCGGGCGATGGGCGCGGAAGTGACCGCCTTCAGCTCCAACCCGGCGAAAGAGCAGGAAGTGCTGGCGATGGGCGCCGATCGCGTGGTGAACAGCCGCGATCCTGAAGCCTTAAAAGCGCTGGCCGGTCAGTTTGACTTGATCATCAACACCGTGGCGGTGGATCTCGACTGGCAGCCGTACTTCGAAGCCCTGGCTTACGGCGGCAACTTCCATACCGTCGGCGCGGTGATGAAGCCGTTCCCGGTGCCGGCCTTTACCCTTATCGGCGGCGACCGCAGCATCTCCGGCTCGGCGACCGGTAATCCGTCCGAACTGCGTAAGCTGATGAAATTCGCCGGGCGCAGCAAAGTGGCGCCAACCACCGAGCTGTTCCCGATGTCGCAGATTAACGAAGCGCTGAAGCACGTTCGCGAAGGCAAAGCCCGCTACCGCGCGGTGCTGAAAGCCGACTTCTGATGGTTCTCTCCCGCCGGGCGGCCCGCTCGCCCGGCGTTTTCCCCGTCGCTTCATCAAACCGTCATCTCCCCGCCATGCCTCTGTAGTCATTGCTTCCCACAATCCGGGCTTCGATAAATGGCTGAACGAGATGCGCGTCACCATGAGAAAGACCTGGCTTCCCTGGCTGATCCTGTCGCCTTCCCTGCTGTTTTTACTGCTGTTTACCTGGTTCCCGCTGGGGCGTTCGGTGTATGACAGCCTGTTTGATACCCGCATGGCCAGCGACGGCGCGCAGTACGTCGGCCTGGATAACTTCGCCCGCCTGTTTGCCGATAACGTCTTCTGGCAGTCGCTGGGCAATAACCTGCTCTATATCCTGCTGACGGTAGTGCCCGGGGTGACCCTCGCCCTGCTGCTGGCGGTCGCCCTGAGCGAGAACCATCGCGTCAACCGCTGGCTGCGCACCGCCTTCTTCTTCCCGATGATTATCCCGATGGTCAGCGCCGCCGCGCTGTGGCTGTTTATCTTTATGCCCGGCCTCGGCCTGCTCGACCACTATCTGGCGAAGCTGTTCGGGCCGATGAACAACAACTGGCTGGGGCGCAGCAACAGCGCGCTGCTGGCCCTGGCGCTGATCGGCGTGTGGAAGTTCGCCGGCTACTACATGCTGTTTTTCCTCGCCGGGCTGCAGAGCATTCCGGCCTCGACGCGGGAAGCGGCGCTGATGGAGGGGGCTACCCGCACGCAGGTCTTTTTTAAGGTCACGTTACCGCTGCTGCGCCCGACGCTGAGCTTTGTGATCACCACCGCGCTGATCTACTCCATCACCCAGATCGACCACGTGGCGGTGATGACCCGCGGCGGGCCGGACAACGCCACCACCGTGCTGCTCTATTACATCCAGAATCTCGCCTGGGATACCCACGACCTCGGCAAAGCCTCCGCCGCCACCTTCCTGACCCTGGCCGGGCTGTTCGCCTTCTCGCTGATTAACCTGAAACTGCTGGAGAAAGGAGCCCACTATGAGCGCTGACATCTCGCCGCTGCTGGTCCGCACGCCCGCCGCCGCCCGTCCGCTGTGGCTGCGCCTGCGCCGCTCGTCGCCCTTTACGCTGACGGTATTAATGTGCTGCCTGGCGCTGCTGTGGATCAGCCCGTTTATCTGGATGCTGGCCACCTCGTTCAGCGCTACCACCTTCGGGGAAGATATGGCCTCGCTGCTGCCCCGCCTGCCGCTGACCCTCGATAACTTCCGCGACGCCTGGAACAGCGCCGACTGGCTGAGCCTGTACGCCAACACCCTTATCTTCACCTTCGGCACCTTCTTCGTGCAGCTGTTGACCATCACCACCGCCGGGTACGTCTTCGCCTGCCACGAGTTTCGCGGCAAGCAGACGCTGTTTCTCCTGTTCCTGGTGCAGCTGATGATCATGCCGGTGGTGATGATGGTGCCGAACATGCTGACCCTGAAAACCTTCGGCCTGCTCAACACCCTCACCGGGGTGATGATGCCCTACTTCACCTCGGCGTTCGGCGTGTTCCTGATGCGTCAGGCGTTCCTCGCCATCCCGAAAGAGCTGGAAGAGGCGGCGCTGATGGAAGGCTGCCGCTGGTGGCAGGTGCTGTTCCGCATGCTGCTGCCGATGTCCTGGCCGTCGGTGCTGGCCTTCGCCACCGTCAGCATTACCTACCACTGGAACGAGTACCTGTGGCCGCTGATGATGCTCAACGATCCCGATAAGCAGGTGCTGACCGTCGGGCTGGTCTCCTTCGCCATGGGCGCCGAATCCGGCGGCCAGTGGGGCACCATCGGCGCCGGGACGCTGATGGTCTGCCTGCCGCTGATGCTGGCGTTCATCCTTTTTCAGAAACAGTTCCTGCGGAGCTTCGGCTTCTCCGGGATCAAATAAGGAGTGATTCATGCTGTTAGCGCACATTTCCGATACCCATTTCCGCAGCCGCGGCGAGAAGCTGTACGGCTTTATCGACGTCAACGCCGCCAACGCCGACGTGGTCTCCCAGCTTAACGCGCTGCGCGAACGCCCGGACGCGGTGGTGGTGAGCGGGGATATCGTCAACTGCGGCCGCCCGGAGGAGTATCAGGTGGCCCGCCAGATCCTCGGCAGCCTGAACTATCCGCTGTATCTGATCCCCGGCAACCACGACGACAAAGCCCATTTTCTGGAGCATCTTCACCCGCTGTGCCCGCAGCAGGGCAACGATCCGCAAAATATGCGCTATGCGGTGGATGATTTCGCCACCCGCCTGCTGTTTATCGACTCCAGTCGCGCCGGCACCTCAAAGGGCTGGCTGACCGACGAGACCATCGGCTGGCTGGAAGCCCAGCTGTTCGAGGGCGGCGACAAACCGGCAACGATCTTTATGCACCACCCGCCGCTGCCGCTGGGCAATGCGCAGATGGACCCGATCGCCTGCGAAAACGGCCACCGTCTGCTGGCGCTGGTGGAGCGTTTCCCGTCGCTGACGCGCATCTTCTGCGGCCATAACCACAGCCTGACCATGACCCAGTATCGCCAGGCGCTGATCTCCACTATCCCTGGCACCGTCCATCAGGTGCCGTACTGCCACGAAGACACCCGGCCCTATTACGACCTCTCCCCGGCCTCGTGCCTGATGCACCGTCAGGTCGGCGATCAGTGGGTGAGCTACCAGCACTCGCTGGCCCACTACGCCGGGCCGTGGCTGTACGACGAAAACATCAGTTGCCCAACGGAAGAGCGCTAACCGCCATGCTCAGTCTGCAAAACATCAGTAAGCGTTTCGACGGCAAACCGGCGCTCAGCGCCCTGTCGCTGGATATTCACGAAGGCGAATTCGTGGTGCTGGTCGGCCCGTCGGGCTGCGGGAAAAGCACCCTGCTGCGCCTGCTCGCCGGCCTGGAGCCGGTCAGCGAAGGCCAAATCTGGCTGCATGATGAGAACATCACCGCCACCACGCCGCGCGAGCGCAACTTCGCGATGATCTTCCAGAACTATGCCCTGTTTCCGCATCTGTCGGTGCGCGACAACATCACCTTCGGCATGAAGGTGCGCAAGGAAGAGAAAAGCAGCTGGCAGCCGCGGGTGGACAAAGTGGCGCAGATGCTGCAGCTGGAGGCGCTGCTCGACCGCAAACCGGCGAAGCTCTCCGGCGGCCAGCGCCAGAGGGTGGCGATGGCCCGGGCGATCGTGCGCAATCCGCGGCTGTTCCTGATGGACGAGCCGCTCTCCAACCTCGACGCCCGCCTGCGCAGCGAAGTGCGCGACAGCATTATGGCCCTCCACCAGCAGCTGAAAACCAGCACGATCTATGTGACCCACGATCAGACCGAGGCGATGTCGATGGCCGACCGCATCGTGGTGATGAACGGCGGCCACGTACAGCAGGTCGGGCGCCCGGAGTATCTGTACGCCAACCCGGCCAACCTGTTCGTCGCCGGGTTTATCGGTTCGCCGGCGATGAACCTCCTGTCGCTGCCCTGCGCCAACGGTGAAGTACTGTTGGGAGAACAGCGCCATCCGCTGCCGCCGCGCCACCGGGATCAGACCCGCGTCTGGCTGGGCATTCGCCCGGAACATATTACCGACCGCGTGGAGGAGGGCCATCTGCGCCTGCCGGCCACCGTTCTGCAACGAGAACTGATGGGGGCCGACTACCTGCTCCACGTCAGCACCCCGATCGGCACCCTGCGCTTTAGCCGCCGCCACCGCGGCACGGTGCCGGAGAAAGGCGAGTCGCTACTGGTCGGCTTCTCGCCTGCCGATGTGCATCTTTTTCATGCTGAGACCCAGCATAATTTAGCGCCGGTACATCAGGCGTAATTGTTGCAGTCAGTTTGGACGCGGACAGCGCGGAAGAACCGGAGCGTACACGTAGTACGTGAGGATTCTGAGCACTGCCCAGGGCCAAACTGGCAAATAAAATAGCCTGTGGACAGGTGCTTACTGATGGAGACAGATCATGTTTAAACCTCTTACGGTAGTCGCGGTTGGCCTCAGTCTTGCCCTGAGCGGCGCGGCGCTGGCAAAAGAGAAAATAGACTTCATGTTCCCGGCGCCGGTGGACGGCAAGCTGACCATGGAGATGACCCGCGTCATTAAGCAATTCAACGACTCGCAGCAGGATGTCGAAGTGCGCGGGATCTTCACCGGCAACTACGACACCACCAAGATCAAAGCCGAATCGGCGCAGAAGGCCGGCCAGCCGCCGGCGCTGGTGATCATGTCCGCCAACTTCACCACCGATCTGGCGCTGAAGGATGAGATCCTGCCGATGGACGAGCTGTTTAAATATGGCGATCAAAAGGCTGGCGATTTTCTGCAAAAGGAATTCTGGCCCGCGATGCATAAGAACGCCCAGGTGATGGGCACCACCTATGCGATCCCGTTCCATAACTCGACGCCGATCCTCTATTACAACAAGACGATGTTCGATCAGGCCGGGATCAAACAGCCGCCGCAGACCTGGGCCGAGCTGCTGGCTGATGCCAAAAAGCTGACCGACGAGAGCAAAGGCCAGTGGGGGATCATGCTGCCGTCGACCAACGACGACTACGGCGGCTGGATCTTCTCGGCGCTGGTACGCGCCAACGGCGGGAAATACTTTAACGAAGACTATCCTGGCGAGGTCTATTACAACTCGCCGACCGCCATCGGCGCCCTGCGCTTCTGGCAGGATCTGATCTACAAGGACAAGGTGATGCCGTCCGGGGTGCTGAACTCGAAGCAGATCAGCGCCGCGTTCTTCTCCGGCAAGCTCGGGATGGCGATGCTCAGCACCGGCGCGCTGGGCTTTATGCGCGAGAACAGCAAAGACTTTGAGCTTGGGGTAGCGATGCTGCCGGCCAAAGAGCAGCGCGCGGTGCCGATCGGCGGCGCCAGCCTGGTGAGCTTTAAAGGCATCAACGAGGCGCAGAAGAAAGCGGCGTATCAGTTCCTGACCTATCTGGTGAGCCCCGACGTGAACGGCGCGTGGAGCCGCTTTACCGGCTACTTCTCGCCGCGCAAGGCGTCATACGATACGCCGGAGATGAAGGCCTATCTGCAGCAGGATCCGCGGGCGGCGATCGCGCTTGAGCAGCTTAAGTACGCCCATCCGTGGTACTCCACCTGGGAGACCGTGGCGGTGCGTAAGGCGATGGAGAACCAGCTGTCGGCGGTGGTCAATGATGCCAAAGTGACGCCGGAAGCGGCGGTTCAGGCGGCGCAGAAGGAAGCCGATGCGCTGATGAAACCTTATGTGGATAAGACCGCGCTGGCGGAAGTGAAGTGACGCGTTACCCGTCATCGTCACCCTCACCCTGGCCCTCTCCCTGAGGGAGAGGGGACGGTACGGCGCCGTGGTTAAGCCCTGAATCCGGGAGAGGGAACTGTCCGGCGCCGTGGTTGAGCCCTGGGCCCGGGAGAGGGGACTGTCCGGCGCCGTGGTTGAGCCCTGAGTCCGGGAGAGGGGACGGTACGGCGCCGTGGTTAAGCCCTGAGTCCGGTTGTGAAAGGAAAAAAAGCAGGCCATACCCGGTATGGCCTGAAAATGTCACAACGATTAGATCCCTGCCGTTTCGCGGATATATTTGCGCGCTTTGACGGCGTATTCGAAAGGATTGGCCAGAGCAGGATCCTGCTCGGCTTCCACCACCATCCAGCCTTTATAGCCAAAATCGTCCAGCAGCTTGAACACCGGACGGAAATCGATCACCCCGTCGCCCGGGACGGTGAAGGTGCCTTTTTTCACGCCGTCGAGGAACGACAGGCCGTCGCGGCGCACCTGGTCGATCACCGGCGGACGGACGTCTTTCAGGTGAACGTGGTTGATGCGCGGCAGATACTTTTTGAGGATCGCCAGCATCGGCGCTTCGCCGCCTTCGGAATACCAGGCGTGGCCGGTGTCGAACAGCAGGAAGACGCGCTCGTCCACCAGTGACATAAACTTGTCGATTTCCGCGGTGGTCTGAATGCCGGTGCCCATGTGGTGGTGCAGACAGACCTGCATCCCCTTCTCCGCCGCCAGGCGACCGAGGGTGTTATAGCCTTCCGCTACCCGCTGCCACTCTTCTTCGCTGAAGCACGGCTTCGCATCGCCGAGGATCGGTTTATCCAGCCCCTGGATGCTGCCGCTCTGCTCGGAGCAGCCAATCACTTTCGCCCCCATCGCATGAAGGAAGTTCATGTGATTGACGAATTCATCAATGGTTTTTTCCCTCTGGCCGTTGGCGAAAAAGGTGCTGAACCAGGCGTTGCAGATCTGAATGCCGCGGATGTCCAGCATCGGCTTGAGAACCGCCGGGTCGCGCGGATATTTGCTGCCGACTTCGCTGCCGGTAAAGCCAGCCAGCGCCATTTCGCTGACGATCTGCTGGAAGGTGTTTTCGCTGCCGAGCTCCGGCATATCATCGTTAGTCCAGCCGATCGGGGCGATAGCCAGTTTGACGTTATCTTTGTTCATAGTAGGGCTCCTGCCGCTGCGCCTTAGCGGCGCAGCAATTCACGTTCAATAAGTTCACGGGTTTCCACTGCCTGGTATTTCATTTTTTCCGGGTAGCCAAACAGCGAGGTGGCGACAATCGGCTCCCCGCCGACCTTGAAGGTCTGCTCGGCGAATTTCATTTCGCGCAGGGTGCGGAACAGCGCGTCGAAATCCACATCCCCTTCCCCGACGCCTACATGCTGGTGCACCACGGCATCCACGCCCGGCGGGTTAACGATATAGCGGCAATGTTTCGTATGATTGCGGGTATCCGCAATCAGGACATGGGAGAGATCGCTCCCGGCATAGCGCAGCATGCTCGCCACATCGCCGACGCCTTTGTCGTAGAAAAAGGTGTGCGGCACGCTGTAGACGTACTTCACGTTATCGCTGCGGAACGATTTCACAATATCGACGGTTTCATTGTTCTCTTCGCAGAAATCCCAGGGATGCGCCTGGATCTCCACGCGGATGCCTTCCCGCTCAAAAATCGGCAACAGCTCTTCCATGGAGCGATAGAACATTTCATCGCAGATTTCGGGCTGATTCGGATCGCCGGAGAACTCGGTGTTGATCACCTGAACGCCCATCTCCACCGCAATTTCCACCAGCCGTTTCCAGTTTTTCACCGCCGCCTGACGGCGCAGTTCGTCCGGGCCGGACCAGCGGTAGACGCAGATAAACGACGACAGCTCAAGGCCGGTATCGCGCAGCGCCTGCTTGTACTCCGCCATGATCTCCCGGCTGGCGCGCGGGTGCTTGTAGAACGGGTTAATCTGCGGGTGCGGCGACTGTTCAATGTACTTGTAGCCCCACTCCGCTACCTGATGGACCATGCGGGTGATCCCGAGGTCCTTAATCACATCCACATCAAAGGCAATTTTCATCGTCGTTACCTGTGCAAAGAAGTTCCGTCAGCAAAACATCCTTAACGTTTGTAGAATGCCGGGCACTCGGGCAGCGTCACTTCAACAGGCTCGCTGGTTCCCTGCGCTTTAATGCAGGCATCCGCCGCCACCGACGCCGCGTAGCCGTCCCAGGCCGACGGGCCGTGCAGCTGGCCGGCTTTGACGTCGTTGATAAAGGCCTGCAGCTCGACGTCGTAGGCTTTGATAAAGCGGTCTTTCCAGTCGGTCAGAATGGCAGTCGACAGGCTGGCGGACTTACGCATCTGGACGGCAGACGGCTCCGGCAGACGGGCAATCCCGGTTTCGCCGACCACTTCGCACTGGATGTCATACCCGTACTGGCAGTTCACGAACACTTCGACGTCTATCAGGGTGCCTTTTTTGGTTTCAAAGGAGACGATCTGCGGATCTTTCAGGCGCGCATGGGTGTGCGAGGTGGAGCGCGGGAAGCGCACCTGCACGGAACGGTAGTCATCGTTCAGCAGCCAGCGCAGCACGTCCAGCTCGTGGATCAGGGTGTTGGTGATCGCCATATCGGTGGTGTAGTTCTCGCCGACCGACTGGTTGCGGTGGGCGCAGCGCAGCATCAGCGGCGCACCGATATCGCCATCGTCGATCACTTTTTTCAGCGCAAGATAGCCTTCGTCGTAGGGGCGCATAAAGCCAACCTGCACCAGGCGACGGCCGGCCTTCATTTCAGCATCGACGATGCGGCGGCAGCCTTCCGCAGACATCGCCAGCGGTTTTTCGCAGAACACCGGCTTACCGGCGGCAATGGCGGCCAGGGTGTACTCTTCGTGGGTCGGGTCCCAGGAGGTGACCAGGATGGCATCGACATCGCTGGCGTTAATCACGTCGTGGCCGTCGGCGTAGACTTCCGCCTGCACGCCCGGCAGCGCGACCGCCGCACGGGCGTTGTCGGCATTGATATCAGACACCGCCACAACGGTGGCGCCCTGCAGAACCTGGGTGCAGCGACGGATGTGTTCTTTACCGATAGCGCCAGCGCCGATGACACCTAATTTGAGCGACATAATGGTTTTCTCCGTAAGTCTGTAGGATTCAGGGTAGAGGTTCGTTTTAGTAATCACGCGCCTGGGCGCGCTTTTCATTAATCATTTGCGCCACCTTGCGGATCCGCTCTGAGAGCGCCGTCTGGGCGACTCCGACGTTCCACCAGCTGCCGTATTTGTGCACCATGGTCTTCGGCAGCACTTTAATATCAATCAGGGTGCTGACCGTTTCGCGACGGGCGGCGTCCAGTGCGTGGCGCAGTTCGTCCAGGGTGGTGACGCGCCAGGTTTTGCAGCCGTAGCCGGCGGCGATGGTGGCGAAGTCCACCGGCACCAGGCCGCCCTGCAGCTGGCCGGTTTCCGGCTGGCGGTAGCGGAACTCGGTGCCGAAGCTGTCCATCCCGTGCTCCATCTGCAGGTTGTTGATGCAGCCGTTGGCCATGTTGTCGAACAGCACGACGTTGATCTTCGCCCGCTCCTGCAGGGAGGTGACCAGCTCAGAGTGCAGCATCATGAAGGAGCCATCGCCGACCAGGGAGTAGACTTCGCTCTGCGGCTGCGCCAGCTTCACGCCCAGCGCGGCGTTGACTTCGTATCCCATGCAGGAGTAGCCGTACTCCACGTGGTAGGTGTTTTCCGCGCGGTTGCGCCAGACGCGCTGCAGATCGCCGGGCAGGCTGCCCGCCGCCGCGACGATCACCGCCTCGGCCGGCAGCGTTTCATTCAGTACCCCAAGGACGCTGCTCTGGGTCAGGGTGGAGTCGGTGATCTGGCGGAACTCGCGATACACCGATTCGCGATCGAGATGATCGTCGATCTCCGGCACAAAGGATTTTTCCTGCCACACCGCCTGGTAGACGCGCTGGGTCTCTTTTAACTGACGACTCTGCACGCTCTCGATCTGCGCGCCCCAGCCGGCCTGCCAGCCGCTGTCCGCCAGCCCCGCGTCGAGGGCGGTCATCGCTTCCCGGGCGTCCGCCAGCATGGCAATGCCGTCCAGCTTCCAGGCGTCGAAGTTGCTGACGTTAATATTCAGGAAACGCACCTCCGGGTGCTGGAAAATCCATTTCGAGGCGGTGGTAAAATCGCTGAAGCGGGTGCCGACGCCGATCACCAGGTCGGCCTCTTTCGCCAGCAGGTTCGCCGCCAGGCAGCCCGTCTCGCCGACGCCGCCGACGTTCAGGGGGTGAGACGAGACCACCGTCCCCTTCCCGGCCTGGGTTTCGGCGAAGGGCACCCCGTAGCGCTCGGCGAAACGGGACAGCGCTTCGCCCGCGCCGGAGTATTTCACCCCACCGCCGCAGACGATCAGCGGTTTACGGCTGGCTTTGATGGCCGCGACGGCGTCCGCCAGCTGCGCGGCGCTGGCCGGGCGGCGGTCGAGACGGTGCAAGCGGCGCGCAAAGAAGGATTCCGGGTAGTCCCAGGCTTCGCCCTGCACATCCTGCGGCAGGCACAGCGTCACCGCGCCGGTTTCCGCAGGGTCGGTCAGGACGCGCATGGCGTTGATGCAGGCGCTCATCAGCTGTTCCGGGCGGGTAATACGGTCCCAGTATTTGCTGACTGCGCGGAAAGCGTCATTGGTGCTGATGCTGAGATCGTAGCTCTGTTCAATCTGCTGGAGCACCGGGTCCGGCTGGCGGGTGGCGAAGACATCGCCCGGCAGCAACAGCAGCGGAATGCGGTTGGCGCTGGCGGTGCCGGCGGCGGTGATCATGTTGGCCGCTCCCGGACCGATGGAGGAGGTGCAGGCGATAATCTGCCGGCGCAGGGCCTGGCGGGCAAAACCGGTGGCCGCGTGGGCCATCCCCTGCTCGTTACGCCCCTGATAGACGCGCATATCGCCGCTGTCCTGCTCCAGCGCCTGCCCCAGCCCCAGGACGTTGCCATGGCCGAAAATCGCGAAAATGCCTTTCACGAATTTCAGCTCTACGCCATCCACTTCCAGGTACTGGTTATCGAGGAACTTCACCAGCGCCTGCGCCGTTGTCAGTCTCAGTTTGCCCATGATGCACAATCCTTATTGTTCAGTATTTGTGTGTGGCGTCGCGCCGATGCCGCCGGGGCCGTCGTTCACGTCACTGGAATACCTGTGGATTATAGGCAAACATTTTTTTCATTAAATACAAATACAGAAGAAATATTTCATTTTGCGAGAGGGATCAAACTCTCTACCCATTTCATACGTTTCACTTACATTCCAGACACGTTTTCGGACCCTTTTTTGCCGCGCCACACGACAATATCCCCTTAAAAATCATAGGTAAAGAAACAGCTTCCGGCGTTTCACTTTCCCCTGGGGCGACAGAGGGGCCGATCCACGCTCGCGCGAGGCTCAGTGCGGCAGAGTGGTAGATCCCTCACACTTTTGGTTTTTTAATTTCGAACGAGTTTGCAAATGAAATATTTATTTCTCAAACTAAGGGTAACCAATAACCCTCAGGCTGTTCACGGAGTCGACGTCGGGATCCCGACCCTTCCAGGCAGCAGACACCAAAAAGGAAATCCTAGCTATGAATGCAGCAGTAAAGCGGCTCGACGTCATCTGTATAGGTCGGGTGGCCGTCGACCTCTATGCCCAGCAGATCGGTTCGCGGCTAGAAGACGTTGCCAGTTTCGCGAAATATCTGGGCGGCTCCTCCGGCAACGTGGCCTTTGGCACCGCGATTCAGGGGCTGAAATCGGCCATGCTGGCGCGCGTTGGCGATGAACACAACGGCCGTTTCCTGCGTGAAACGCTCAACCGCGCCGGGGTGGATACCGAGTATCTGATCACCGACAAATCCCGCCTGACCGCGCTGGTGATGCTGGGGATTAAGGATCAGGAGACCTTCCCTCTGATTTTCTACCGTGATAACTGCGCCGATATGGCCTTAACGCCTGATGACATCAGCGAGGAGTATATTGCCTCCTCCCGGGCGCTGGCGGTGACTGGCACCCACCTGTCGCACGCCAACACTCGCGCCGCGGTGCTGAAGGCGCTGGAATACGCTCGCCGTCACGGCCTGCGTACCGCGCTGGATATCGATTACCGTCCGGTGCTGTGGGGGCTCACCTCGCTCGGCGATGGCGAAACCCGTTTCATTGAGTCCGGGCCGGTCACCAGCCAGCTGCAGGAAGTGCTGCATCTGTTCGATTTGGTGGTGGGAACCGAAGAAGAGTTTCATATTGCCGGGGGCAGCACCGATACCCTGACCGCGCTGAAAAATGTGCGCAATGCCACCAAAGCCACCCTCGTGTGTAAGCGCGGGCCGATGGGCTGCGTAGTGCTGGAAGGCGACATCCCGGACAGCTGGGACCAGGTGCCGCTGCAGCAGGGCGTGCGCGTGGAGGTTCTCAACGTGCTGGGCGCCGGGGATGCCTTTATGTCGGGCCTGCTGCGCGGCTGGCTCAACGACGAAGGCTGGGAGCAGGCTTGCCGTTACGCCAACGCCTGCGGCGCGCTGGTGGTTTCCCGCCACGGCTGCGCGCCGGCGATGCCGACCAAAGTCGAACTCGATGACTACCTGCTGCGCGCCGAATCGGTGCCGCGCCCGGACGTCGACGAGCGCCTCAACCACCTGCACCGGGTCACCAGCCGCCGTCAGCAGTGGCCGGAGCTGTGCATTTTCGCCTTCGACCATCGCAAACAGCTGGCCGACCTGGCACGGGAGACCGGGCGCGATGAAGCCTGCATTCCGCAGCTCAAGCTGTTGTTGTTAGCCGCGGCCGAAGCGGCGGCGCAGGAGGCGGGTCTCGATCAGCGCAGCGGCATTCTGGCCGACGGCACCTATGGCCAGCGTGCGCTGAACGCCATTACCGGCAAGGGCTGGTGGATCGGCCGCCCCATCGAGCTGCCCAGCTCGCGACCGCTGCGTCTGGAGCATGGCAACATCGGCTCGCAGCTGATCGACTGGCCGCTGGAGCATGTCGTCAAATGCCTGGTCTTCTATCATCCTGCCGACCCGGCGGCGCTGCGTGAAGAGCAGGACGCCCTGCTGCTCGAGGTGTGGCAGGCCTGTAACAAGTCAGGCCATGAGCTGCTGCTGGAGGTGATCCTGCCGGAAAATGGCCCGGACAAAGACGAGCGCCATTACCACACCATGCTGGAACACTTCTATCAGCTGGGGATCAAGCCGGACTGGTGGAAGCTGCCGCCGCTCTCCAGCGCCAGCTGGCAGCAGATCACCGCCCTTATCGAGCGCGAAGATCCGTGGAGCCGCGGGATCCTGATCCTCGGCCTCGACGCGCCTTCCGACAAACTGCGCGCCGGTTTCGCCGAGGCGGCCGCACACCCGATGATCAAAGGTTTCGCCGTTGGGCGCACCATCTTTGGCCAGCCGTCGCGGCGCTGGATGCAGGGTGAGCTCAGCGATGAGGCCCTGATAGAGGAAGTGAAACGCAACTACCTGACGCTTATTGGCTACTGGCGCGAAGCCCGCCGCTGATCCCCCTACGCCCGTCTCCGTCACCTTGCGGAGCGGGCGTTTTTCTGTTTCTTCGTGAAATGAATCGCGTATTTCGTCGCAATAAATGAAAAATTCGCTTCATTTGGTACACTGGAAGCCATATTCCTTCCATTTTCTCAGAGCGCACTCTATGGCCAATAACCCAACACAGCTGACCATCCTGCAGGATGAAATCAGGCGTCGCTACGATACGTTAAGCAAACGCCTGAAACAGGTCGCCCGCTATATCCTTGATAACAGCAATAGCGTGGCTTTCGATACCGTGGCCTCCATTGCGCAACAGGCGGATGTTCCCCCTTCCACGTTGATTCGTTTTGCCAACGCCTTCGGCTTCAGCGGCTTTAACGAAATGAAACAGATGTTCAAGCAACATTTGATGGAAGAGACCGCCAACTATACCGAGCGCGCCCGTCTGTTCCGCCAGACTACCAGCGATGAGTCCAGCCCGCCGGAAACGCCGACGGAAATCCTCAATATGTTCACGATGGTGAACAACCAGGCGCTGCAGCAGCTGGCGATGCAGACCTCCAGCGATGATCTGGAGCGCGCGGTGGCCCTGCTGGGCGAAGCGGAAAATATCTACGTCATTGGCCTGCGCCGGTCGTTCAGCGTCGCCTCCTATCTGACCTATGCGCTGCGCCACCTCGATCGCAAAGCCTTTCTGATCGACGGCCTCGGCGGCATGTTCACCGAGCAGCTGAGTCTGGTCGGCCCGAAAGACGTGGTGGTGGCGGTGAGCTTCTCGCCGTACGCCCGGGAAGTGGTCGAGCTGGTGGAGCTGGGCGCGCAGCGCAAAGCGCGACAGATCGCGATTACCGACAGCCAGGTCAGCCCGCTGGCGGCCTTCAGCGATGTCTGCTTTGTGGTGCGTGAAGCGCAGGTGGATGGCTTCCGCTCGCAGGTTGCTTCCCTGTGTCTGGCCCAGACGTTGGCGGTTTCGCTGGCGCTGAACAGCAGCCAGGAGTCCGAGGCCAAGCAGAAGGCGTGAGATAAGCCGCCTGGCGTTAGTTGCCCGGCGGAGTCGTATAAGCCTGCGGGAGGATCTCGTAGGCCGGATAAGCGTAGCGCCATCCGGCACAAAGGCGGGTATGGTGCCGGAGGTGTCCTGCCCGGCGGCGCTGCGCTGGCCGGGCCTGGGATATGTGCGCCTGCGGGTCGCCGGAGATAATGTTATTGGTATGCAACTTTATTAATCCGGGAAAAGCGTTTGTCGCATGTGATTTCAGCGCACATTGCGCTCCCGGTTAATCGTCTGCGTTATGCCTGGCATGGCGCAGGGAGCGCACAGGGGGCGGCCAGTCGCCGCCGCCCCCTGTACCCCCGGGCTCCGGCCAGCAAAATCGCCACTGCGTGGTGCCTTCGACTTATCCCTGCAGGCTTCGGGTCGGGCCGAGGCAGCGTCCGTGCAAAACACGGCCCTCAGCCCGCATCCATGCGGGCTGCCCCGGCCTTCCGGGAACGTCTCAGCGATTTTGAGGCCGTCAGCACCGGCAGTTTCAGTCGCACAAGTGGGTCAATCAACGGCAGGTCGCACGACCCCCTGGACGGGCAAGGCGTGAGCCGCCGCCCGGCATAAAAGCGGCTCCGTGCCCGCGGTCATCGCCCGGCGGCGCTGCGCTTGCCGGGCCTACGATATATGAGCTCACGTGAGGATACCGTAGGCCGGATAAGCGTAGCGCCATCCGGCACAAGACGGGTATGGCGCCGGGGATGCCCTGCCCGGCGGCGTTGCGCTTGCAGGCCTGAGGTATAGGGGCTCACGGGAGGATGCCGTAGGCCGGATAAGTGTAGCGCCATCCGGCACGAGACGGGTACGGTGCCGGAGGTTCCTGCCCGGCGGCGCTGCGCTTGCCGGGTCGGGGAGTGGGATTCCGCGGAGCGTTTCGCTAAAAAACACCTGCCGCCCTCAAACAAGAAGGCCGGTTAGCATCGCTAACCGGCCTTTTGTATCCGCTTCTGCACGGCGCGTCAGTCGTGGCGCGGGTACTCCGGCGTGTTGATCCAGGCGTGGTCATCTTCCCAGGTGAACAACCATTTCCGATCCGGCCCGGCCATCACGTTCAGATAGTAGCTGTCGTAACCGGCAATCGCCGCCACCGGGTGGTAACCACGCGGCACCATCACCACATCGTGGTTGTAGGGCGCCATACAGGCGTCCAGGCTGCGGTCATCGGTGTAGACCCGCTGGAAGGCAAAGCCCTGCGGCGGATCGAAGCGGTGGTAGTAGGTCTCTTCCAGCTGCGTCTCTTTGCCCGGCTGGGCGGTATCATGCTTATGCGACGGCCACGAACTGGTGGCACCCTCGTCGGTGTACACCTCCACCACCAGCAGGCAGTCCGCCTCGGCGCTGTCCGGCAGAATATTATGCACCCGGCGCTGGTTGCGCCCTTTCCCGCGATGCTCTACGCCGACGTCTTCCGGCCGAATGAGGCGTGCCGGGAAGCGGCCTTTGCCCGGCGCGCTGCATACCGCCAGCTCCAGATCGGAATCGGCGGTTACCTCGACTTTATCCTGTGGCGGCACGTAGACCGACCACGGCGGGGTGCGTTCAAACGGCGACATCCGTTTACCGAGATTCGGGAAATCGGCATGCTGCGTTTTCACCGACGCCAGCCCGGCGACCAGCACCAGGCACAGCTCGCGATCGCCGCTCTCCAGCGTCACGGTCTGCCCTTTTTTCACCATCCAGACATCAAAGCCGATATAGCGCCAACCGGCGCTTTGCGGCGTAATATGCTGGATCTGTCCCTCTTTTCGCGATTTAGCCAGTAACGACATGGCGCTCTCCTTCGCCGATTAACCTAATGTCGGCATGCTGAATTCAGATACGGTCTGCTGCCCTGCCGGCCAGCGTACGGTGGCGGTCTTCATGCGCGTGTAGAAGCGCACGCCGTCCGGCCCGTGGACGTTCAACGCGCCAAACACCGAGCGCTTCCAGCCGCCGAAGCTGTGGAACGCCATCGGCACCGGGACCGGCACGTTCACCCCAACCATCCCCGCCTGCACGTCGTGGACAAATTCACGCGCGGTGTGGCCGTTGCTGGTGAAAACGGCGCTGCCGTTGCCAAACTCGTGGCTGTTGACCAGCTCCAGGGCGCTGTCATAGTCCGCCGCGCGCACAATCCCCAGCACTGGTCCAAAGATCTCTTCGCGCCAGATGGTCATCTCCGGGGTGACGTGATCGAACAGGGTGCCGCCGACATAATAGCCCGCGTCGTAACCCGGCACGCGCAGTTTGCGGCCATCGACCACCAGTTTTGCCCCTTCGCTTTCGCCTTTATCAATATAGCCGAGCACTTTTTTCTGGTGGGTATCAGACACCACTGGTCCCATCTCGTTCTCTTCCTGGCCGCGCATGCAGCCCGGCCCCACTTTCAGCGCTTCCACCAGCGGCTTCAGGCGGGCGATCAGTTTGTCGGCGGTTTCATCTCCCACCGCCACCACCACCGGCAGCGCCATGCAGCGCTCGCCTGCGGAGCCAAAAGCGCCGCCCATAATGGCGTTAACGGTGGCGTCGAGATCGGCATCCGGCATCACAATCGCGTGGTTCTTGGCGGCGCCGAAGGCCTGTACGCGCTTGCCGTGGGCGCTGGCGGTCTTGTAGATATACTCCGCCACGCCGGAGGAGCCGACGAAGCTCACCGCCGCAATACGCGGGTCAGTGTATAGCTGCTCAGCATCTTCATTGCTGCAGTGCACGACGTTAAACACGCCGTCCGGCAGACCGGCCTCTTTCAGCAGCTCTGCCAGACGCACGGCGGCCGTCGGCGCCAGCGCCGGCGGCTTGAGGACGAAACTGTTGCCGCAGGCCAGCGCCAGCGGGAACATCCACATCGGCACCATCGCCGGGAAGTTGAACGGGGTGATCCCGGCCACTACGCCCAGGGGCTGCATCAGCGAATAGCTGTCGACGCCGGTGCCGACGTCAGAGGAGTATTCGCCTTTAATCAGGTGCGGGATCCCGCAGGCGAATTCGACCACTTCCATGCCGCGGGTCAGCTCGCCCAGCGCATCCGACCACACTTTGCCGTGCTCGCTGACGATGATCCCCGCCAGCTCTTCCACGTGCTGCTCCAGCAACATTTTGAAGTTGAACAGCACGCGGGCGCGGCGCAGCGGCGTGGTACGGGACCAGCTGTCAAACGCATCGCGAGCAACCTGAATCGCCTCGGAGACTTCCTGCGCGGTTGACACCGTGACTTCGCGCACCGCTTTGCCCGTCGCCGGGTCGTATACCGGCATCGTTTCGTTGCTGCTGCTGATAACGGTTTTCCCGCCAATAAAGTTTCCTGTGATCG
>OKMY01000072.1_pt1 | contig 56642 bp, 32 predicted proteins | sample 1614131 | NCBI WGS metagenome assembly OKMY01 (sample SAMN04436908, study PRJEB24849) | human gut metagenome | biome: human gut; feature: NICU; material: stool | host: Homo sapiens | place: USA: Saint Louis, MO | collected 2012-04-20 | reverse complement strand
ACTATCAATAGTGAAGTTTGATTTTCCTACTTGATAACATGGCATGACTAATCCTTGTATATCCTGTCCTGTACTTCATTTTGATTTATCCTTTTTATTATTGCTTTCTATTGCACAAAAAATCTGGCTAAAGGTCGCTATGATAGTAACGACTTCAACCAGATTTCAATTTATCCATCTATTTTATTAAGTTTGTTCTACGTATCTTTTTCTCTATTGTAATATTCATATTTAAAACGCATATCATTATCGCTTAAATCCTTCATTATTAGACTTTTCACAAAGCCGCCCATGTCTTAATTTCAATGATTAAGCGTTAAAGTTAAAATAAGAAGGCTTACCTTAGACGGTCCGCTATTATTGTCTTACATCCAACCACGCTAAAAATTGAGCTTGTTTGTCATGATTTAAATATTCTTGTGACACAATTTGTGACAGTAACTGCTGCTTTTCGTTATATGTTATATCTAGTAACTTTATTTTCTGTCGGCAAGTATATAAAAAGTCGATATACGAACTGTATGATGGTGGATATAATGCCTCAAGTTCTGCCATAATCGATTTTGTCAACTTAGGACTCGCACCATTAGTTGATACACTGATAGTTAGCTTGTCGCGGTGTAGTGCACTTGGAAAGACAACATTGCCATTTGATGCATCTCCAACATTATTAAACAACGTATGCTCAGGTAAGGCTTGTTTTACCGCTTCATTAACACATGGCTCATTGGTTGCTGCAATAACTAGATACGCGTCTACAATATCGCTTGGTTCAAACTCTTTTTCCTTCCATATGACGACACCTTTATCTACCATATTTTGAAGTTTTTCAGTGATTGTCGGACTGATGACCGTCATATGTTCAACGTATTGGCTTAATGTTTGTGCCCGACGACTTGCAACGACGCCTCCACCAACTATGACGACATTTTTATTTGTTAAATCTATCATTAATGGCATATTCATGTTGAGCAACATCCTTTATATAATTTTACATCATTACACCTTAAAATATTTAACACCAATCACTAATAAGCATCACGTTGATAGCGTTGTTGTTGTTTCATTTGTCGCAATAATAACTCTGCTTCTTCTTGAGAAATATGACGTTCTTTTACCAGTACATCTTTAATGGCTTGATGGACATCCTTCGCCATACATTTTTCATCGCCACAAATATAGATTGCTGCGCCTTGCTCAATCCATTCATTGAAGCGTTCACTTTCTTCCATTATACGATGCTGTACATATTCTTTGTGTTCTTGGTCTCTTGAAAATGCTAAATCTACGCGTGTTAAGTTTCCATTTTCAAGCCATTCTTCTATTTCTTCTTCATATAAAAAGTCAGAACTACGGTGTTGATCACCAAAGAACAACCATGTTTTTCCAGTCATACCAAGTTCTTCACGTTCTTGTAAATATGCTCTAAAAGGAGCAATTCCAGTACCTGGTCCAATCATAATAACCGGTATATCTTGCTTCATCGGAAATTTGAAGTTCGGATTTTTCTTCAAATAAATTGGTACTATATCACCTGGTTTAATACGCTCAGCAAAATGAACCGAGCATACACCTTTTCTCTCACGTCCATGTGCTTGATAACGAACCGTACCAACGGTAATATGCACTTCATCTGGCGTTGCCATAAAACTACTAGAAATCGAATACTCTCTTGGTGGTAATTTTCTAAGGATTTGATACATATTCTCAGGTTGTAATTCTATAGTTGGAAAATCTGTTATTAAATCTATAAAGTCCCGATTTATAACATATTCACGCGCCCATGACTCATCTTGAATACGTTCAGATAATTCTTCATTGTCAAAATAGATATCTGCATTTTTCAATAATGGCAATGTTAATTTAGTAAATTCAAAATGTGATGTTAGTGCTTCAACAATAGGAACTGTATCACCATGATCATTAATTGGCACCGGAGATTGCGGATCCCAACCTAACATGGATATTAGTTTTTCAACCAATTCAGGGTCGTTTTGCGGTAATGCTACTATACAATCTCCTGGTTCATATGATTCACTAAAATCATCAAGTAAAAATTCTATATGTCGTGTTTCTTTATTTGAATCGGTACCATTTAAATTGATATTCGCTAATACTTCTGCTTGGTATGGATTTGATTTAGAATATTTCTTTTCTTTGGCAGACTTAATTGATTCACTTATCACCGATTCACTTTGAATACCTTCTGATGTGGTATCAATCATATTAATGATGTCTGCCATCCACTTTTCTGCGTCTTCTTCATAATCAATATCACAATCTACACGCTTACATATACGCTCAGCGCCTAGATTTTCTAGTAAAGCATCTACATCTTTACCGGCTTGACAGAAAAATTCATATGTTTGATCACCTAAAGCTAGTACTGAATATCTCACATGATTTAAATTAGGTGCGTTATCGTCTTCTAAAAATTCAAAGAAATCCCATGCATTATCAGGCGGTTCTCCTTCACCATGAGTAGACGTAATAATAAATAAATCTTCTAACTGTGCGATGTTTGTCGTATCATATTCATCCATTGACATCAAAACAACTTGATGTCCGATATCACTTAATCGTTCTGAAAAAATTTCAGCTAAACGCATGGCATTACCTGATTCAGAACCATATAGCACTGTGACATGCCGCTGATTAGCTTCGATATGTGGCTCTTTATTTTGTAACATATACGTTGTTGAAGTTGCTTGTTCTTCTGATATTTGTGATTGTTGCCTCACTTCTGTCTCTAATTGTTGTTGATTACTATCATTTGTCATATCGCTACTATTAGCTAATAAAAAACCACTAAGCCACTGTTGTTGGCTCTCTGTTAATGTTTGCAGCAGATTGTTAATCTCTGTGACTTGTTTTTCTGTAAATGGACTATTAGATGTATTTAATTTCAAATATTTTCACCTCAATAAACTTGAAATAGATGATTGACTTATTTTTTATCGATAGTTTAGTCAATTTTTTAATATGTATCGTATAAATTAAAACAAACTTGAGTTGTGTCTGATAGTTATACTTACAAATATTTACAACCTTCATGTTGCTTGAATGACATTATCAGTAATTCAGACAAAACTTTGATTATGTCGTGTCAGTTATTAATACATACAGTAATGCATCGTTGTTATTTTTTATTTACTATTTATTATGTACCAAATCAGCCTGTCAGTAAAATAGGTCAAATTACTGATTTTCTAAATATAAAATGCCTCCTAATGACATACTTTTAGTACATCATTAAGAGGCTCTTGTGTTATTTGCATACTAAGCGCTCAATTTTAAATTTAAGATGAAGATTCTTGCAATAATATTTCTATATTTGCCGATATATCCAATGGATCTTCCATTGGCAAGAATCGATTTACGACATTGCCTTGTCGATCGATTATAAATTTTGTGAAATTCCATTTTATTGGGGACCCAAAGATTCCTGGTTGTTCATTCTTTAAATGCGTAAATAACGGATGTTCATCGTTCCCGTTCACAGATATTTTAGCTAACACTGGAAATGTAACACCAAATTTCTCACGACTAATTTTCAAGATTTCTTCATTAGAACCTGGTTGTCGATTGTCAAAATTATTATTCGGAAAACTCAACACTACAAATCCACGATCCTTATATTTTTGAAACAAAGTCTCTAGTTTTTTCAATTGTTCGCTATATATACATTCTGTTGCAGTATTAACAACTAAAATCACTTTACCTCTAAATGCTTCTAATTTATAAGTTAAGCCTTTATAGTCACTTACTTCGATATCATACACATTTCTATTATTCATAAGACACCCCTACACAGCCTTTTTTATATTGAATATGTTCTTTTTAGAATGTTCTGATAAAATAAGTGCGCGTTTACACCGCGAACACACATTATATAGCGTGATACACTTTTCAAACACACGATAAATAATGTTCGAGTTTATGTTGTTGCTCAACCTATCCGATTTACCGTCTTTTTTCACCTGTCTTACTTTATTAAAATAATCACATTGTATAGCTGTATTAGTCCAGCTACAATATCTTTCGTTATAACCCCTCATTATAATCATCCTTATTTTCTATTTTTAAAAAGACAATTAGACCGCTCTTTAAACTATAGATTAATACTTAAGTTAAACTCATACATACTGATACCATACGTTAAATCTAACAATTTAAAACTCGTTATAACTATGGATTAAAGAGCTGCCCAACTCATATAATCCTTAAAAACTTCACATGTGATTGTTTATTAAGCCCTCCTTTATCTTATTAAATATCCTTATAACCCTTTTAAAATTAAACTGACACACTCATACATTGTTACACGCGACGATAAACGTCATATTATTGCATATCATTAAAACAAGTCACTTTGTATCGTGTGCGACCGAATACATATTAAATCATCAATAATGATTATTCAATTATTAAAAATAAAAACGAACATTCTATATAGAGTTTCCACTTATTGTTTTTTCAGCATTGTCTTCATTACTTAACATTCGTGTTTGTAAGTAATATTGACCACCAATATTTAGACACTTTATAAGTATGCCATTCATCATTTTTAATCATATTATTTTTCATATTGGTATTTCTATTCATATATTTCTGATTGTATACTTAGAAATAATCATTTGTTATTGGAAAATATATGAAACAAATTTGACTCATCTTTTTCAATATCTAAATGACACGATGCATGATTTTTAGATTTTGTAATCAATTTACTTTTAATTTCCTTTAAAATTAGACTGAATTGTGACAATTTTCAAACATTTTAATGTGTAAATCATTGGAAAAATATACGAATTGCATTTAAATCGTCAATTTACATATATTTTTGCGTAGTAATCAATCGTTATCATTGTTATTTATCGTTACATTACTTCGAGTATCAGTATGTATTTCGGGCTTCGTTTGATAACGACATTTCTTTGTGACATCGCTTCATCAGTGTAACAACAAATACAATGATTTCGTGATGTTAGGTACCCATTTTATGTGTTGTATAAAATATGTTGTTATAAAACATTTTAAATCATTTTATATAAACAGGCTATATATTTTTGATATTTCAAAAATATAACTTGTCATACAAGTAAAACAACCGACAAGATATTGTGTCTTATCGGTTGAAATTTGTTATTGTTATTTGTAATGTTTTTAGGTTTCTTTTTAATATAATATATTTCAGTGAAAATACATGATTGATTGTGATTTCACTGAAACATGGTTAATTACGTTCTTGATGAATAACTTTAGCATAAATATAGGAAGTTATTTTGTACATCGCCATATATAGAAACGAAATTATAATGACAGCTAGTACGTAACTTGTTAAAAATATATAATGGTTATTAATCCCTAGCATATTTAGTAACGTATAAACAATGTTGCTAGAAATTAATGTATGAATCAGTGCTACTATTATTGGTATTGCGAACAAGAAAGTCATTTGATTTCGTGTTATCTTTGATATTCTCCCATTATCTAAACCAAGTTTTTTCATAATGTCATAATTGTGCTGATTTGCATAGGCTTCTGAAACTTGTTTATAGTACATCATTAGAAATATTCCAATGACAAGTACAATTGATACCACGCCACCTACAAATATTAGTCCACCTGTCAGACGATCCCAAACCATTAGCATTTCTGATTTAGAATTTATTGATGCATCGTACTTTTTCGAAAGCTTTTGAATTTGTGATGTTGTTAATTTCGTCTTTCCAGATACATTAAAGTTTATCGATATTGTCGAATTCTTTTGTTCATGTGCATAAAATCCTTTTACTTTTTGTAATTGATTGTTATCTTTAACAATTAAAACCATACTATCTTGAATCATCATCAAATTTAACGCATGTGCGTCAAGTTGTTTCACTTTAAATACTTCATTATTAAGACCGACCTTAGACTGCTTTTTAAAAATAGGTACATTCGTAATCATACCTATACTTTGATTGTCTAAGTGTAATTTTTTTTGGTGATATCGATTATAATCTTGTGCAGTAAAAGCTGTAATCATTACTGATTGTCTTGAAAATATCGCGCCTTCATTACCAATGAAGTCTATTGGAATATCACCACTAGCCTGTTTTAACTTGTAATAAGCACGATTCCTTTCTAAAGAAGCTCTAAATAATGTCGTTTCATATACTTTGAAGTCTTTTGCATTAACCGAACCCTGTATATCACGTTTAATATGCTCAATCGTTTGTTGACGTTCTATTTGTGACTTAGAATTGTCGTTAAATGACAAATCATAATCATTGGTAATCAATTTCATAATGGTATGATTCATATCGCGATAGGTTGTTAATGTCATTGTGAGCGTTACAATCAAAAATGTACACAGCAAAGTGATTGTTGCAAGACTGACTGCATTCATTTTAAGACGTACACGCATCCCAACTACCACAAAAAAATACCGTGGATGATAGTAAACTTTTGATACCTGCTGCAATATACTAATAATTATTTCACTTATACCTACAAAAAATGCATAAGTACCGATAATAACTAAGCCTATGACAATCCATATTTTTAAAAAGGCACCAAACGTCGTATCTTGTTGTAATGCAATAAAGTAGCCTAAATATAGTGCTGCGCTTCCTATAACAATTAAAACGTAATGCAACCATCGTGATATGACACTGGAATCGGAACGATGTTGATAAGTTATCGGTCGTTGAAAATTAATACTGAACAAGTTGAATATAAGTAGCATGCCCATTAATACAGCAATGATAATCAAAGTAATAAACATCGCTACAGAGTCAAATGGATAATACCTTAACGTCGCAACTTCACTGCCCATTATTTTCTGTATAAACAAGAAAAATATCGCGCCAAGTAAGTATCCGCCGGCAATACTAACAACTGAAATTATTATAAATTGTAAGATAGTTTCCATCACTACAATTAAACGCATACTTTTTTTGGTCATACCCAATGTCATAAAAATGCTAAACTCTTTTCGTCTTTGTGACATCATAAAGTGATTTGCATAGAAAATAAAAATAAAAGTTAAAAGCGCCATAAAAAAATTAGCTATGATAATAAATGGTACTAGGAAGTCATTCTTCTGTTTTATGTAGCTATTTAATCCAATTGACACAAGCGTATATTCAATCATGCATAGTACACTTACCGCTAAAATGAATGGAATGATTACAAGTCGCTGCGTAATAAATTGACGTCGTACTATGTGCCATAACAATCTTAACTTCATATATTGACGCTTCCTCCATTCACAAGTGCTAAGCTATCTGTTATTCGTTGTTGAAAAACTAATCGACTTTCTTCACCACGATATATTTCATGATATAGACGCCCATCTTTAATAAAAATGACTCGCTCTGCATAAGACGCATCGATATTTGAATGAGTTACCATTAAAATCGTCTGTTCCAATTGATGAATCTCTTGAAATAACTTCATCAATGCTTTTGATGTTTTAGAATCAAGTGCACCTGTAGGTTCATCGGCTAGTAAAATCGTCGGTTTAGTAACTAATGCACGTGCAATGGCAATGCGTTGCTTCTGACCCCCTGAGATTTCAGAAGGATATTTGTTTAAGAATCCCTCTAAATGTAATTGTACTGTCAACTGATGTACCCTTTGTTCTATATCTTTTCGTTTAGCACCAGCTAAAATTAATGGCATCATTATATTTTCTTTATTCGTCATTGTTGGTAAAAGATTAAAATCTTGAAAAACAAAACCTACCATTTGTTGACGATACAATGCTTTACTTTTATTTTTCATATTATTTAAATGTGCGCCATCCACAATAATGTCACCTTCAGTTAATCCATCAAAAGAAGCAATTAAATTTAGTAGTGTAGACTTCCCTGACCCAGACTCACCCATAATTGCAACAAATTCACCAGCTCCAACTGATAAATTCATTTGATTAAGTGCTGTCGTAGCATTCAAACCTTTACCGTAAACCTTTTTTACATGTTTAACTTCTAGCAACATGGCATGCACCTCATTTCTTTGTTAGTTCTATATTAAAACAAAAAAATACTAATAACATTTAAAATCGTGAAAAAATGTTATTAGTATGCTTACAATATTGAAAGTTTTTATTCATCTGGAAATTGAATCGTAAATGTTGTACCCTCATTTTGTTTAGATACGACTGAAACAGGATGATTAGTGTGATTTGAAATTTGCTTTACAATAAATAAGCCAATCCCAGTTGAATTACTTTGACGTTGTCCATTATACCCCGAATAACCTTTGTCGAATATTTTAGGTAAGTCTCCCTCACTAATACCGATTCCATTATCTTTTACGTATAATTGATTGGATTGCTCATCAAATTCAATCCATATATCTTTACCTCTCGCATACTTAAGTGCATTATTTATTAATTGTTCTATCATTAAAGAGGTCCATCTAACGTCAGTTAATACTTCGTGATGACAAGGTTCATAATGGATTTTTGTTTTTTGATCAATAAACTGTATTGAATATTTCATAATAATTGGGCGAATAATATTGTTTATCGAAATTTTAGTGACAGAAATATCAGAAGTTTCATTTAATAACTTTAAATAACTAAGTGCTAAACTTGTATAGTTATCAATTTGAATTACCTCTTGACGAACACGATTCACAACATTCGGCTCATCTCTTTCAAGTAACAGTTGTGCTGCAGTAATGGGTGTTTTCATTTGATGTACCCATGTTAAAAAGTAGCTCTCTACATCATCTTTATATTCAATTTGTTCATTTTTAAGCTGATACAACGCATTTTCTAAGTTTTCAATTTGTTGTTGTTGGCTTATAGTTTTTACAAAACTTAAATATTTAATACCTATGAATATGAGTAATAATAATAAAATAACGCCAAGTGCTAGTAAATATGCTTCTAATGGCAAATGATACAGGTAAAACATTAAGCCAAATAAAGCAAAAATAACTATGACTATTGCTATTTCCTGAGTAATACTTTTAAGAAAGGTCATTGCATTCACCCTATACTTTATATCCGACATTTTTCTTTGTAATGATAAAATCATTAACGCCAATAGTATTTAATTTTTTACGCAGACGCGTCATGTTAACAGCTAATGTGTTATCATCTATGAAGTTTTCTGATTCCCAACATTTTTCAATTAAAGCAGTTCTACTTACATATTTATCTTCATTTTGAAATAATAACTTTAATATTTGTAATTCAGTCAAAGATAGCTGTATGTTTTGTTCTTGATACACGACTTTTGCTTCATCTAATATTAATGTACAACCTTTAACCGTCATCGAATCATTAGCTACTGACAAGTCATAAGTTCGTCTCAATAATGCTTGAATTTTGGCAATCGTTAATGACAAGTTAAATGGTTTTTCGATAAAATCATCTCCCCCCATTTGTATTGCCATAATTTGGTCCATATTATCAATACGGGAACTAATAAATATAATTGGCACATTAGATGTTTTTCGGATTTCTTGACACCAATGAAAACCATTTAACGTTGGCAAATTAATATCTAGCAATACAAGCTGAGGTTGATGTTGGTTAAAGATAGACAGTATATCATCAAATTGTTCAACGACAATAACACCGTAATTCCATTTTTTAAGTTCAGATGCTAAACTTTCTGCTATAACAAAATCATCTTCAACAATTAATATTTTCATCTATAATCTTCTTCCTTCAATTGAATTATCCTTTGTCATCTTTTTGTTCTTTAGCCTGCTGCAATGACGGCTCTTGAATTGAACTTTCCGTGTCATTTGTATTTTGATTTAGTATATTTGCTTTTTCTTTCTCGAGTTGCTTTTTCTTCGTACGTTTACGTTCTTCTAAAATAGACAACACTATAAAGAATATGATTAATAATGGAGATAACATTACTAGTATCATTTTTCCACCTCAAATTATATTTAATTCTATATTTTCACACGCTTCTATTCTAACGCTTTCTATAACAAATTGTCATATATATTCAATTTTTGTTATTCTAAATCACTCTGTTTACATATTTTTAACTAAAACTACATAATTGCTCAAAATTCCTCTTTTACACTGAAGACATAGTCATATACTCAGGAGGATGTCTTATGTTATCAGTTAAAAAAGCCACAAAATTTGCAGTTGCTAACCTTATTATCGTGTCAACAGTTTTTAGTTCTGTCACACCTGCAATTGCGCAATCCGATAAAAGTTCTAAAGATGAAAGTTTCGCGGTTGGTAATACTAAAAATCCAAAAAATGTTATCTTTTTAGTTGGCGATGGCATGGGTCCATCATTTAACACAGCTTATCGTTATTATAAAAATGATCCGCATGCTAAAGAAATGACCCCTACTGCTTTTGATTCATATTTAAAAGGCACAAATCGTACATATTCAAATGACCCAAAACAGAATATTACTGATTCTGCAGCTGGCGGAACAGCCTTTAGTTCTGGTCATAAGACATATAATGGTGCCATCGGTGTTGACAGTAACAAGCAGAAAGTAAAGACGGTGCTTGAACGTGCAAAAGAAAAAGGTAAGTCGACTGGTCTTGTTTCAACAGCTGAATTAACAGATGCAACACCAGCAGCATATGCTGCACACGTGACTTCTAGAGATGATAAAAACGAAATCGCTAAACAATTTTATAAAGATAAAATCAACGGAAAGCATAAAGTTGATGTTTTATTAGGCGGTGGCGCTAAATATTTCGGTAAAAGTAATGGCAATTTAGATAAAAAATTCAAAAAAGATGGTTACGACCTTGCCACGAACAGTAAGGAGTTATCAAAATCTGATAAAGATAAAGTTCTTGGTTTGTTTGCAGATAAAAATATGCCACTTGCAATAGATGCTTCTAAAGACGAACCATCATTAGCTGATATGCAACAAAGTGCACTTAGTAAGCTTGAGCGTAATAAAAAAGGTTTCTTTTTAATGGTCGAAGGTGCTTCTATAGATAAATCAGCGCATTCTAACGATATTACAGGCGTTATGTCTGAAATGGAAGGTTTTGAAAAAGCATTCGATGACGCCATTCAATATGCTAAGAAACATAAAGATACACTTGTCGTTGCAACAGCAGATCACTCTACTGGTGGTCTAACAATTGGTAAAGATAAAGGATACGAATGGAATCCTCAACCGATTAAATCGATGAAACACTCTGGATCATATATGACAGAAAAAATGGCTAAAGGTGAAGACCCTGAAAAAGTTATTAATGAAGGTTATGGCTTTGAATTTTCACAAGATGATATGAAAAAGGTTAAAAAAGAGAATAAAAAGTTGCAAAAATTACTTAAAAAAAATAAAGATGAAAAATCTGCAAATGTAGAAAAACAAACAAAAGCCTTACAACACGCAATTCAGAAGCCAGTAAATGATAAATCTTATACAGGATGGACTTCCGATGGACATACAGGCGAAGATGTTAATACCTACGCTTATGGACCTAGATCAGAATCATTTAGTGGTAATATCGAAAATACAGAAAGCGCAAAAATAATATTTGATATATTCAAGTAAAGCATAAAAAAATTCCCGAGCACTACAACAAGGTGTTCGGGAATTTTTTATGGTTTAATTTAGTACTCAATGTTAGGTGCTTGGTTAACACGTTCTTGGTATTTTTTAAATGCGAAGTATAAACCGCCAACTAATGTTAAAATAACTGCTAATTTTTTCATCATTCAAACTCCTTTCTAAGATGTGTTGAAACTGAGTTCAATTAAATTATATGTTTTTATTATACACTTTTCGACATATTTTTTAAATTTAAGAATGCGAAGATTTTTAACATTTCTGATGCTAGCTTTCTTTTTCATCTTTCAAATGCTTAATAAAATCAAAACCAGGTCGCCCTTTAGCCAATGCTTCCATCACATCATACCAATCCGAACCGACTTGTTGATATATATTTTGCAATAATTCATCTTGCGCCTTGTTCAATTCAGCAATGAGTTGATCGCCTTTATCCGTCGAATATAATTTTTTGACACGTCGATCAGTCTCTAAAACTTTTTCAATAATGAGACCTTGCTCTTTTAATTTTTGAAGTGTTGCATGTGATCCTTGTTTAGAAATTTCTAATATTTCTAGTAATGATTTAATAGTAATACCAGGTAATTTATTGATAAAAAACAAAAAACGATGATGCTGACGGCTCATACCATACTTCTCTATAATTTCATCAGCGGTAGTAATAAACGTTTTATATGCAAAATAAAACAACATATGCTCATAATCGTTTTTATTGGTCGACATGATGATGACTCCTTTCAAAGCGTTAACTTCATTATAATAAAATTTATAATGTAAGTCATACAAATGATGATAAAACTATAAGCTAAATCTAAGTTTCACGAGAAACATTTTTTGTATCAGCAAATTGCGCCAATCATATTAATACAAAATTAATTTAAACACTCAGAAATGTTAGTCGTGCGTAAATAGTTTGTATCACTCTTTGTATTTAATGCAGCCACATATTTTCCAAGAAATAATTAATCATTCACCATCCATGTTATAGCACGCTTAATCGCTTGGTCCCAATATGCATAATCATGATCTCCTGGTCCATCTTCAAATTGATAAGGAACATTTTTGCGTGATAAATAATCGATAAAATCTAAGTTGTCTTGATATAAAAAGTCTTGTTTACCACACATAATGAGCAATTTTGGAATTTGTTTATCTTCAGCTACAGCTTTGTCTAGCAAGTAATACGGATCATGTTCAGTTCCTTTAACACTTGAAACATTGCCAATTATGGCCTCTTTTGAAAAATCATTCCACTCTAGATCCATTAAATTTTGCGCTTCAAACACAGCAGATAATGGTACAGCTTTGGCAAATTTATCCCCTTGTGTTAATGCAAATTTAATTGTGCCATATCCTCCCATAGAGTGACCTGCTATAAAATTGTCATCACGCTTTTTGGAAAGTGGAAATATTTGATGAACATAATCATATACTTCCAAAATATAATCATAATAGCTATGACCATATGCCATGTTAGCATATGCGCTATGATCCACATTGGGCATAATCACAGCTAATTTGTGTTCATTCGCATACCTTTCTATGCTTGTATATCTCATATATGTCGTTTCATCACTTGATAATCCATGTAACAACATTAAAGTTTTTAATGGTTTAGCAGTTGTATCGTTATTAAAGAAGCTTTGATCTTCCGGTAAAATGACTGTCAAATTTTGATGCATACCAATTGTTGGTGAATGATAGTTTAATGAAATATAAGCCATACGTCATGACCCCTTTCTAATTCTACTTTATCAACATTTTACGCTTAAACAATTCACTTTAAAATCATTTTCAACAAAAAAACCGAATACAAATGTATTCGGCCTAAAAAAGTATTTACGCTTTTTCTTTATGATCTTGCTTGCGTTTTCTAAACAATAGTAATGATCCTAATAATGCCATCATTGCACCAAATAAAGTTGCATTTGTGTTTTCGCTCTTATCTCCTGTTTCTGGTAAAGCATCAGTTTTGTGTTGTTTTGATGCCTTATTAGAATGGTTTACTTCACCTTTAGGATTTGATGGTGCTTTCTGTTCATTATTTGGTGGTGTAACTCTTGAATCGGAGTCGCTATCTGAGTCCGAATCGCTGTCTGAGTCCGAGTCACTGTCTGAGTCTGAGTCGCTATCTGAATCCGAATCGCTATCTGAATCTGACTCACTGTCTGAGTCTGAATCGCTGTCTGAATCCGAATCGCTGTCTGAATCTGACTCACTGTCTGAGTCCGAATCGCTATCTGAATCTGAGTCACTGTCTGAGTCTGAATCGCTGTCTGAATCCGAATCGCTGTCTGAATCCGAATCGCTATCTGAATCTGAATCGCTGTCGGAGTCGGAGTCACTATCGGAATCTGAGTCGCTATCTGAGTCTGAATCGCTATCTGAATCGGAGTCACTGTCTGAATCCGAATCGCTGTCTGAATCTGACTCACTATCTGAGTCTGAATCGCTACCTGAGTCTGAATCGCTGTCTGAATCTGAATCCGGATCTGGGTCTGGGCTTGGTTCTGGGTCTGGACTTGGTTCTGGGTCTGGGCTTGGCTCTGGATCTGGCGTTGGTTCTGGATCTGGCGTTGGCTCCGGTTCTGGGTCTGGACTTGGTTCTGGATCCGGCTTTGGCTCCGGTTCTGGCTCTGGGTCAACTGGTGGTCCCGGTGTTGGATCAACTGGATTTACTGCTGAATCACCATCAGCACTTCCGCCTCCATAACGTACAACATTCTCATTATTCCAACCGAAAATACTGTAATCTTTACCTGTCGCTGGGTCAATATTTTCTTGAATAACCTGTGTTTTCAAGTTTTTACCAGTATTATCATAATGACCTTCGACTAAAACGACATACGTTTTATTTATATCACCAAAATTAATACTTGCTACGTTATCGTATTTGTATGAAATTTTATCTTTAAATTGATCAGTTACTTCTTTAAGGTTAGAGTCATTTGGGTCTGCATAGTAGCTATCTGATAATTTAGATGTATCATTCACTTCAAAAATTCTCAGTTTTGTATCTGTAGCACTTACTTTACCGCTACTTTCTTCGATTTTATCTTGGTAACCTTTAATATACACCCACGTATTACCTAAAACTCGTTGCTTAGGGTTAACAAATACCGTTTGCTTGTATGTGTTTTGACCTGAAGCTGTATCTACACCAATAATTTGAGAAGAAATGTTCGCGCCATTTGGCTTATCAATTCCTGCAATTGGTGAACTATAGTTATAAGTAATTTTATTATTAAACATTTCATCCGCAATATTAATATTTGCATCATATGTTCCTGATTTAGGTGCCTTTGCTCTGTCTGTAAATAATGGTAATGAAAATTGTCCGTTAATATTTTCTTTATCATTTACATAATCTGTAAAGACAAATGTATACGTCTTAGTCAAGATATCATATGTTGCTTTAGCTACAACATCGCCATTCGTACTTTTAATATCTGCAATTGGCATCGTATTATTCGAGTTAGAGTAATCCACATCTCCATTACCAGTTACACTATCTGGTAACTTCGCTGTAAAATAATCCCCTGATTTCACTTTCCCTGCCACTTTAAAATTTGCCGCCATAAATGTGTTACCACTTTGGTTAGGGTCAAATGTAGTCTTTTCTAACTTGAAATCACTTGCCGTAACTTGACCATTTACATTTGTACCTTTAGCATCAGCAGCATTTACTACAGGTTCAGTAACTGCAAGACTACGTACAGCTCTCGTTCTAACACTTGGTTTACTAGTTCCTTGCGCATTGGAAATCGTTTGTGGTGATGATTGTGGTAAATCTAATGTTTGAGGATTTTTAAGCTCACTGTTTGTTGCTATGCTATTAGCATCATTCGTTGTTTTATTATCTACTTGAGAATTTGCTTCTTGAGGAACAGTTTGATCTTGCATTTTTGCAGCAGTTGCTTGATCTTTAATTGCCGTCGGGTGAGGTGTTTCATTTGTTGAAGCTGGCTCTGTTGTAGTGGTATTGCTCGTTTGTGTAGACATTGGTTTTGCTGTGCTATCTACATTCGCACTGTTTGTGTTTGCACTAATATCAGATGTATCATTAGCCGTTGTATTTAATTGAGGTGTTTCTATCGTATTGTTTTTTTCGGAATCTGCACTTGCATTATTTTTCGAAGATTGCGTTGTATCGTTCGATTGTTCTGAAGCTTGTGCTTGATGATTGCCTATCCCAAATAGTATCGTTGCCCCTACTATTACTGATGTGGTACCTACTGTAAAACGTCTAATCGAATACTTATTCTGCTTATTCGACAAATAATCAATTCTTTTTTTCAAAAATATTACTCCATTTCAATTTCTAGATTAGTCTAAATTGTATAATGAAATAATAATTATATCAATTGCTTTCCGAAAAAAATTACGTAAAATTTGTTTTCTTCCTATTTATATAACTTAAAATTTTCTGTTAACTAACAAAAATCAATATACTATTTTTACACTATTGCAAATGTTTTACTTTTCAAAACTTAGAAGTTCTAAATTTTTCATCACCTTAAACTTTACTGTAATTTCAACAATCAAATTTAACTAACATTCTAACTTATTCATCATGCTAGCAAAAAAGGCCTAACGTATAAATGTACGTTAGACCTCGTGTTCAACTTATTCATTTTACATTGTATATTAAACACATATATCATTGAATAAATGTTTGCTTACTAACCAATTTTTATGATCTTTAACAACAAGTTTTTCATCTTTAAGTTCATGAATAATATGACCAGCTGTTTCCCGGGAAATCCCAGCCATATCACTCATGAGTTGAATAGTTAAAAACTGTTTGATTTCATAAAATTCATCTTGATCGTATCCTACTGTCTGACATAGATGGCATAACAATTTGATAATTCGATCTTTAGCAAATTTACTTGTTAATGCCATGTTATAGTTCATGTGTTGCTGCTCATTATCATTTATTAATGCAAAAAGTGTCAAAAATATATCATCATTAGCTTTGCACAAAAAGGCCATCAATTCTCTAGGCAATCCAAGAACTGTACAATCGGTTAATGCTGTACACAATTCGTTAACCTCTTTCGGATGAAACAAGTTACTGATTGGAAATAATACTTGCTCTTTATTAAAATAACGATATACATCTCCATTTTGATTGTAATGTTCTCTAATAATGTTACCTTCAATTAAAAAGTAAATATTGCTACTTTCTTGTGGCGAAAAATAAATAACTTGGCCTTTCGTATAATGTCTGACAAAACATTCACTTTGATATGGTTGTAATATACTATATGGGATATTAATGTAATCTGCTAATGCCTTTAGTTCATGTTCTAATTTATTATTTCTACCCAAAATAAAGTTTTCTGTCATAAGTTAAACTCCTTCAAACCTTGCAAAGTGTCAGCAGACAACTTTTTCATTTGAATCAACGGAGAAACATATTTAATGTTTTGTCGCGTGATAAAGTGCTACATGTGAATGTGTGTACCTTTATTACCAATCAAAGCTTCGTATGCCTGCTCTAAATTGGTAATGATAACTTTTTTGTTTTCCCCACTTTCAACAAATCGTATCGCAGCTTCTATTTTTGGCAACATCGATCCTTCCGCAAACTTAGCTTGTGCCGCGTATTTTTTCAGTGTTGCTACATCAATATCATCGATTTGTTGTTGATTAGGTTCATTAAAGTTAATAAATACATTTTCTACATTCGTAAGAATCATTAAGGTATCTGCTTCAATCAGCGTTGCTAATTTCTCACTAGCAAAATCTTTATCTATAACCGCTTCAACACCTTCATAGGTATTTTCTTTTTTTATAACTGGAATACCGCCACCACCGCATGCAATGACAATATTTTTACCGTCTGCTAAAGTTCGAATTAACTGGTGTTCTAGTATAGATTGAGGTAGTGGTGACGCAACTACTTTTCTATAACCACGTCCTGCATCTTCTTTAAAGACTGAGTCTGGCTGTTCTTTTTGTAATTCTTCAACTTCTTCTTTCGTATAAAAAGGACCAATTGGTTTGGTTGGGTTATTGAATCGTGGATCATCTTTATCTACTTCCACACGTGTTACGATTGTGCCTACAGTTCTATCACTATTCATTTCAGTTAAAATGCGATTGATTTCAGTTTCCAACCAATAGCCTATCATACCCTGTGACATTGCACCACAAGTATCCAATGGCATTGCCGGCGTTGTGTCACTGTTCGATTTAGCTTGTTGGATTAATAAACTTCCAATTTGTGGACCATTACCATGTGAAATGACAATACGCGCTGGTGAATCAAATAAAGGTTTAAGGTTTTGCATCGCACGTCTAATAGCTGTTTGTTGTGCTTCAGCTGTTGCTTCTTTTGTCTGTATCGCATTACCGCCTAATGCAATGACAATTTTCTCTTTCATATTTTTGTCGCTCCTTTTAAAAAACATTTATCGTTCCCATCAATAACTTAATTAACCCGATAACTGCAAGTACGATAATAATCATAAAAAGAATATAGTCTGATTTAATCAAACGTGTCTGATTATTCTTTTGAACGATTGAATAAACAAGAAGAGCTGGAATATAAAGTAACATCGTCAATAATAAGTAATTGATACCTGCTGCATATATAAGCCATATAGCATAAATTGAGGCTATGATACCAATCGTCCACTGTTTTGTAGTTGCTTGCTGTCGATGCTCTAAAGTGTATTTTACTTGGTAAAATGCACTGAACATGTAAGGGTATAAAATAGCACTTGATGCTAGTGAAAATGCAAATTGATACGCACTCTGTGTAAATAGCATACTTATTAAAAATAATTGTACTAATATATTGGTAATAAGCAGTGCATTTACAGGTGCGCCATTTTTATTTTCTTTAGCAAACCATTTTGGAAATAATCCATCTTTTGCAACAATGAAAGGTAATTCACCAGCAAGCAATGTCCATCCTAACCATGCACCTAGTACCGAAATAATTAAACCAATATTTACAAGTGTAGATCCCCAACCACCTACAATAGATGCAAGCACCTGTGCCATACTTGGCGAATCTAATTGAGAAATATGATTTTGCAAAATCACGCCTTGAGCTAATACAGTTAATAAGAAATAGATAATTAAAACTGATATAAGTCCTATAACCGTGGCACTACCTACATCTTTTTTATTTTTAGCTCTGCTAGAAAAAATTACTGCACCTTCGATACCGATAAACACCCAAACTGTCACTAGCATAGTACTTTTAACTTGGCTCATTGTGCTCGCCCAACTAAATGGCAATACACCCTCTGACGTCATACCGAAAAAGCCTGTTTTAAAAGTGTCAAAATTGAATGCAATTATCATGCATATGATTACAAGTAAAATCGGTATTAACTTTGCAACAGTAACAATACTATTGATAAAGGCTGCTGTTTCAACACCTTTTAAAATTAGGAAATGCACACCCCAGAGTAGTAACGAGGCGACAATAATACTTGGTAATGTGTTGCCTCCTTTAAAAATCGGGAAAAAGTTACCAACTGCTGACATCAATAGTGTTGCATAGGCAACATTGCCTAAAAATGCTGAGAACCAATATCCCCAAGCACTGATAAAGCCTACAAAATCGCCAAATCCTGCTTGAGCATAACTATAAATACCACCGTCTAGCTCCGGCCGTTCATTGGTTAAATTTTGAAATACGAACGCTAATGAAATCATTCCTATAGCTGTAATAATCCAACCAATAATAATGGCTAATCCACCGGCTTTACCGCCCATATCAGACATTATATTGAACGCACCGCCACCAATCATGGATCCTATAACTAGTCCAATTAAAGAAGATTTACTGAGTTTGTTATCTCCTGATTCGTTCATATTCATTTCTCCTTTAATACCAATATGAGGTGTCTGTACTTGATACTTATATCATCAGACACATCATATTCATATCGTTCCATTTAGTGATTAACTCCCCAATGTTGCTGCCATTACTGCCTTAATTGTATGCATTCTATTTTCAGCTTGATCAAACACTTTTGAATATTCACTTCTAAAGATTTGGTCTGTAACTTCCATTTCAGCTAATCCATATTTTTCATAAATTTCTTGTCCATAAAGTGTATTTGTATCATGGAATGCTGGTAAACAATGTAAGAATATCGTTGAATCTTTACCTGTTAAATCAAACATCTGTTGATTCACTTGATAGTCTTTTAATAAATTAATACGTTTTTCAAATTCACTTTCTTCACCCATCGATACCCAAACATCTGTATATATAGCATCTGTATTTTCAACTGCTTCTGCAATATTATCCGTAATCATGACTGAACCACCATATTGACTCGCTTTTTCTTTTGCAATATCAACATATGCCTCTTTGGGATTTAATGATTTAGGTGTACAAATTCTTACATTAACACCTAACATAGCACCTGCTACCATTAATGAATGCGCAATATTATTACGTCCATCTCCAACGTAAGTTAAGTTTATTCCTTCTAGATATCCAAAATTCTCTTTTATTGTCATAAAATCAGCTAACATTTGTGTAGGATGCCAATCGTCTGTTAATCCATTCCACACCGGTACACCAGAGAACTTCGCTAAATCTTCAACAGCTTGTTGTGAAAAACCACGGAATTCAATACCATCGAACATTCTACCTAATACTTTCGCAGTATCCTCTACAGATTCTTTTTTGCCTAATTGAATATCATTTTTCCCTAAAAATTCTGGATGCGCACCTAAATCAATAGACGCAACTGTAAACGCTGCACGCGTTCTCGTCGAATTCTTTTCGAATAGTAGTGCAATATTTTTTCCAGATAAGTAGTGATGCTTAATACCGTTTTTCTTATACTCTTTTAATGTAATTGCAAAATCAATAAGTCCTTCGAATTCTGCTTTGGTAAAATCACTTTCTTTTAATAATGATCTGCCTTTTAAATCATACGGTTTTTGAATTTCTGTCATTATTTTCACCCTCGCTTCTATAATTTATTACGTTAAATGTCTTCTCTGAATAGTGGTTGACTCATACATCTAGGACCCCCACGTCCACGCACCAACTCGCTACCAGATATTTCAATGACTTTAATACCTTTTTGTCTCAATAAATCATTCGATACATAGTTTCTATCGTAAGTCACTACAACACCTGGTCTTATACATAATGTATTTGAGCCATCATTCCATTGCTCTCTAGCACCATCAATGACATCACCATTTCCTGTTGGAATGAATTGGATATCATCTATACCTAGAACATCTTCTAAAGTATCTTTTAAATGACTAGATTGTTTGATGGCAATATCTTTATTTACATCATCATATTCAATAATAAATATATTCATATTGCCTTCTGCCTTTAAAATGGCTGAATGCATTGTAAATTTGTCATAGTCTATCATTGTAAATACTGTATCTAAGTGCATAAATGTTCGACTAGTTGGAATTTCAATTGCTACTACTTTTTTAAACGTCGCCTGCGGATTTTCAAAAATACGTCGCGCTAACTTTTCAATAGCTTGTGCAGATGTACGTTCTGAAACGCCTATAGCCAAGACATCTTTAGATAAAACAAGTTCATCGCCGCCTTCAATATTGAATGGGCAATCTCGATCTAACCAGATTGGAATATTCGCATCTTTAAATCTAGGATGATGCTTTACAATATATTGAATAAATATTGATTCTCGTCGTCGTGCTCTCCAGAACATCCGATTGATTGTTATACCGTGTCCTATTGAGGCTTGTGGATCTCTAGTAAAATAAAGGTTTGGCATTGGATCTAAATAGAATGGATACTTATCATCCATATACTCTACTAGATGTGTACATTTCGGATTAATTTCTTCCTTACGTACCCCTGACATTATTTTATCTACAAGTTCTTGATTAGAAAGTGTCGCAAATAATGCCTTAATTTCTTCTTCATGACCTAATATTGTTTTTTTAGACTCTGCTAATACATCATCAATAAATTCACTTCTTACTTGAGGATTTTCAATACTTTCAGCTGCTAACTTCTCAAGGTAAAGTACTTCAACACCCTCTTCTCTTAGCACCTGCGCAAAATGGTCATGCTCTTTTTGAGCTACTTCTAAATATGGAATATCATCAAATAGTAATCCATCTAAATAATCAGGTACTAAATTTTCTAATTCTTTTCCAGGACGCTTAAGTAACACAGTTTTTAAAGCTCCAATTTCGCTATTTACTTTAATTGGACCATCTGTCATGTCTATTTCCTCCTTTTATCTTTGAATTCATTTAGAGTATAGACAATCTTCAAACGCTTACATGTGATTATATTCACATAAAGAAAGTCGAAAATTTCATATCTTTTTGTTATACAATACATAATAATGGATTTTTATACATAAATAAAGGTGTTTTGGGTCTAAATATACATTTTTTATTCAAAAAGACCCACAAAAACATGTTGTATAAAGTTTTTTATACAGTCAAATGAATGACTATGAATTCTTTCTTTCCATAAAAAAACGCGTACACAAGTTAATATGTAGTAACTAACTTGAGTACACGTGATACGAAACAAATTTTTATTATTCATTTGATACATGTCTATTTAAATAATTTTGCATATACGTATTCTGCCATATCATTTGAGGCAGCTAAGATTAATGTAGTGTCATTTCCACTCACCGTACCTAATATCTCTTCTATATTTAATTGATCGATAAAGTAGTTAATGCCTTGAGCGAAACCTGGTGAGGTTTTGACTATAATATATGCGCCATTGATGATTGAACTTAGAACTTCATGTTCACAATAGTGCCTAAACTTTTCTCTCATCTCTTGTTCTGTTTGATTATTAATAGCTTTATAAATCCATGTCTCACAATCCATAGGGACACGATATATATTAAGTTCCTTCAAGTCTTTAGCAATTGTTGTTGCACTATATCTTACACCAAAATATTCTTCAATATATGAAATGATTTGTTCTTTTTTATAAATCTTATGCTTTTTAACTATTGTAGAAACAATTTCTAATCGTTTACTTTTCTTCATATTGTAAACTCCTTTGGTAGTTACGTTTCTTGTATTAAAAAATAAATTCATGCATGTTTCATTTATAATTTAACACTTTGTTTTGCAAAAGATAATAAAAATACATGTAAATTTTTTGTGACAACTTTTAAAATGAATTTTGTATTCTAAGTCAGTATTTAATTATCACATATTTACTACTAGTAATGATTTTAGACTGCCGAGTAGTCTTTCGGCAGACAACCCTCACACTCCTCTCATCTAATTACAAAAAGAGGGTACACCTACAAAGTCAATTATCAATGTAGGTATACCCCTTATATAAGCTGTATTTAAAATTTAATTATTTATAAGTGTTTAACATTACTTCTTCTTGTTTATATATTTTTACTCCACGCCTACTTCATTCCATGCTTCATACACCTGTTCAGCTGTTTGCTCGTCATATAAATCTTTAGCCGCTTGGTATAATGCATCTTTACAATCTTTGAAGTTTGAATTACTTGTTAAGTATTCTGTTAATGCTCGGTAGTAAATTTGTTCTGATTTAGATTTCCCTATTTCTTGAATTACGTTATAAGCTGCTTTATTTGGAATGCCAGAATTCGTATGCACGCCACCGTTATCTTTTTCAGTGTATACATAGTCTTTCATATGAGATGGTTGACCAAATTGTTCTAGGTTTGACATGCTTCGTAAAGCATCTCCCTCTTTTCCTGGTGTGTAAACATCTTCACCCATCAAGAAATCCTCATCATCTACAAAGTATCCAAAAACATCTGAAAAGCTTTCATTTAACGCACCAGATTGATCTTTATACTCTAAATTCGCCGTTTCTTGTGTCACGCCATGTGTTAACTCATGTGCTACTACGTCATTTGCACCTGATAAATTTGTAAACGTGCGGCCATCGCCATCACCATAAATCATTTTGTCTCCAATCCATGCAGCGTTATTTCTGTTATCTTGTCCACCATAATGATTTACATGTGTTAATGAGACTATTGGACTACCATGGTTATCGTAAGACTCACGACCAAATGTATTTTTGTAGTAATCATATGTTTGTTTAGCATAATAATTCGCATCTACACCAGCACGTTGATCATCTTTGACGAAGTTTTCATCTTCATTAGTAATTAATGTCGCTTGACCTGTTTGATCGTTAAAATTGTATGCTGATAATTTACCTTGATGCGTCAAATCCTCTAAACTAAATCCACCATCAATACTATTGATATTGATATCTTTTGTATCTCCAAGCACACCTTTACCTGTGCCAGTTGCTGCTGCTTCCTTAACTAAGTTCGTTTTTTCAACAACTGCTCCTGTGTCGGCATCAATTTTGACTTTCCAATGTGAAATTTCTGGTGTTACTGTAATTAATTCAATATTGTAAATGTATTTATTACTGTCACCATCGATTTCGACTTTATTTTCTTTGATAACGTCATCTTGGAGGTTTTTAGCTTTATTTTTATCAATCTTAACTGCGTTAAATGCTTTGTCAGCCGCTTCATCCTTGCTTAATGTCACTTTATTTGTCGGCTTTACTTTCTTCGCATCAGTATCACCGTTGATTAAAATGACTTTACCCGATTTGTCCGCATGCACTTTCACTTCTTTGTCAGGCGCATGCACACCATCCACACTCGGTTGTAAGGTGTAATGCGTGAATCCTTTCTTATCTGTTTTTACATCTGTAACAGAGTAATCTTGATAATGATTTTTCACATTTTCAGATTTAGGTAACTCTTTTAATGCTTTAACTGCATCACTCTTTTGTGTGATTTCAAAATTAATATCTGAAGTTGCTGGTTTGTGATTCGTATCACTCGCTAGTGCTGCAGGTGTCAAAGAGCTCAGCAACGTTACTGTTGCCATACTTGTAAATGCATATCTTGAAAATTTCCTCACATTTCATTCCTCCTGAAATTTTAAAAACAGCTTATAAATAAAATATTAATTTAATTTTTCAGAAAATTAAACGATTATTTATATTTATTTCTATACTTTTTGTTCGTTGATTTTATTAATTGATTCTTTTCTTTTTTAAAAATGTTATCTGTGACTAAATAAAATTTTGAAAATTGCACTTAATTATCTTTTAAAATTTATCAAGTCTTTATTTTTGTGAAATTATTAACAATCAAAAAATTAGTACAATACATACTTAATCAACATGTGAAATATATATGCTGACTACTTAACTGCGCATGATTAAATCTATATATTTCAATATCATGGAGACACGAAAACTACCATCATATAATCAAAAAAGACTAGTATGTGACATCATTCCTCACATACTAGCCCCTATATTTACTTTATTATTTACTCGTTTTGTATGGCGTATGTCCCACTGTAACTTCAACCACTCTATTATGATCAACAACAAACCAAATGCCTAATGACTTTTTAGAATGTTGATAATAAAAAATACCGCTATCAGATTCTTTCGTTTTATTATTATCTTTTTTCAAATCTTTACCATAAGCTTTTTGAATATCTTTTAGTGATATATTATTTTTAACGATAAATTGTAATTGATTCGCTTCATTTCCTTTTGCAGTTACACCTTTAAAAGTTTGATCGTATTTCTCTACTTTTTTTGTCGCATTTGTCTTCGCTAATTTAATGCCATTAAATGTCACGTTGTCATATTTAATAGCGTTAATAAAATGCTTATCCATTATAAAATTAGCGTTATGACCGATATATCCATGATAAGTATAGTAAGGTGTTGTTGCCGCCTGTGCTTCTTGATGTATTGGTGATGCAGTCCCTACAACTGTTGCGCCAATTAAAGTACCTAATGCTAATGTCGTTGCTGCACAAAGTTTAGTTGTTTGATTCATATTTATCTCTCTTTTCCATACAAATTTTTCAATCTTATTACTATTATTATAACTTGCTTGTACAATAAAATACTATTGATTATATTTATAAATATATAACAGTTCTGTTATACTTATTTGAAGTACATAAAAAACTGACACAAATATTAATATCGTCCGCATTTCAAGTTTTATAGTTAACATCATTTTATCGACATTGAAAGCATGATGCCATGCAATGTATGACTATTTTTATTATAGGAGGCGTTACATTTGAAAAAATTTCTTATTACTGTTGTTATCATCTTGTTAATTGGTGCACTTGGATTCGCCATTTATGCTGCAATAAATCATTCTACATCATCAATTCATAATAATGAGCAAGATAATAAAGCTACCCATCAAAAGAAAGATACTGAAGTAAATCATCAAAAAGACGAGAATACAAACAACACAAATGAAAATCAAAACAACAACAACGGTGTTACTAATGGCAATCAATCATCTACGCCATCAACTGTCCAAAATAACGGTTCAACAGCACCAGCGAATACACAACCATCTAATCCGAATCAATCAAATTCAAATCAATCAAATTCAAATCAATCAAGTTCAAATCACGGCGGTAGCAGTCAACCTTCAACGAATAACCAAAATCATAAACAACAGAACACACCGGCCCCAAACAAATCTAATAATGCTAATACAAACGAGTCTTCTAAGCAGGTATCACCATCACAACCGCAATCATCTAAAAATTAATCATTTACCTGATACGTCCACAAGTATCAGGTACATAAATTCAGAAAAACAGCAATGAGATATTTTTCTATTTGAAATATCTTACTGCTGTTCTTTATTTGCATAATTCTCACTCTGTTAAATTCATATAAAAGTTCGCTTTAATGTCATTGACGTATGCATAAGCTCTCATGTTTAATAATATTAATACACATTTAAAAACGCTTACACGAAAAATTTAGAAAGGAGGTACATGTTAAATGCTTGATAGACACTTAAAACTACTCCAGTTTTTTATTAAAAACCCATCAAAGCACATTAGTTCTAATGAAATTGCTGAACATGTCAATGTTTCAAACCGCACAGTTCGCAATGATATCCATGTTATCAATAGTAATTTTATGGATGATATCATCGTAAGTATTAAATCTAAAGGATATCAATTAAATACATCGCAGTATACCTTAGAAACGATAACTGAACGTTACACGCATATTCAATCATATAAAGAAAAACTATTATTATCTATGGCGTATCAACTGCTAATGCACAATAAATCACAGACATTGCAACAACTAGAGCAAGATTATCTATTATCTAAAACTGTGCTCAACGACTATTTCGTTCGAATTCAACAATGGTGTCAAAAATTTAATATCGCTTTAACAATTAAGAAAAAACAAGGTATTGTGGTCGATGGAACAGATAATGATATCACTAATGCCATCATCCATTTAAATCAATTATCATCAGGGCATGTACATGTTGAAGACCTAATTTTAAATGAATTACCTGATTCACACCAAAGGATGATGTCGCATATTATACAAGAGACACTTCAACAACATAGTATTGAAACAACTGATATTCAAATACAACAGCTTTTAATTCATCTCATTTTAATCATTAAACGTAAGCAATCTTTAAGTGAACTAGACACGTTAAACCACGATGCAAAATTGATATCTCAATCTTGCATTAAGCAAATCAACGAAAGATTAGGTTATGACTTGAACGAAAAAGTAATCAATATGTTTTCATTCTTTATTGCTTATCATTTTAATAAACTCGATATTGGCATAGAACGTATATTTATACAAAGTTATATTGATCGCTTAATCGAATTGATGCAGCAACGTATTCATGTACCTTTCAATGAAGATTCGATTTTACAACAAAATTTATATAATCATTTTAGTAAAGCATATTTACGTATCACTCAAAACATTTATTTAAACAATCCTTTAGTTATAGAGATTAAAAAACTCTATCCCTTTGTGTTTAAAACACTTTTTGAAGCGATTGATAAATTAGCAATTGATACTGATATAGAGATGAGCGAAGATGAAATTGCCTTTTTAACAATTCATTTTCAAGCTGCCATCGAGCGTCGTACCAAAACACAATTAAATGTAGTCATTGCTTGTTATTATGGTCTAGGTGTGTCGAATTTTTTAGAAACTAAAATAAATAACTTGTCCGAAGAGTTGTCAGTGATAAATACGATTAAACTAGAAAATATAACACACTATCACTTTGACAATGTAGATTTATTAATAACGACCCATGATATTCCAAAACAAACGCTAAACATACTTCCTAAGCACCTAACGACTATCAAGGTTGCACCATTATTTTCTGAGGATGACCGTCACAAAATCATACACGTTGTGAAGCAAAAACAAAATCCGGTTCAAGCACATCATCATATGGACACTGTCAATTTCCTTGTCGTAAATACTGAACAAAAACCACGACATACAGTGCAAATTTTTGAAGAAGCTCAAAAAATATTACAAGCACATCATGCGATTGTAGAAGGATATATCGAATCAGCTTTAGAGCGTGAGAAATCATCTTCTACATACATAGGTAATTTTATGGCGATTCCTCATGGAGATCCTGAAAAAGTTTTACAATCACATGTGCTTATTTTTCGCACAAAAGATGTTTTTCCTTGGCGACAACACGATGTCAAACTTGTCTTTTTCTTAGCGATTTCGCATAAAGACAAAGCTTTTACAAAACAAATGATGCAATTAATTGCTAACTTGGATGATGATTCAGTGAACCATTTATGTAGTTTAGATGATCATAGTTTAAAGCAACAGTTATTTGAATACTTACAAGAATAATTGCCACTAGTAACGGTAATTATTCTTTTTTTTAGTAACGAGAATACGCTTACAATATAGAAAAGGAGATGATTTTATGAAAATTGTAGCTATTACCTCATGCCCAAATGGCATTGCACATACATATATGGCTCAAGAAAAACTTGAGCAGGTAGCAAAAGAAATGGGTGTGGATATTAAAGTAGAGACACAGGGCGGTGTTGGTGCTGAAAATGTTTTAACTACGCAAGACATCGAAGAAGCTGACGGCGTCATAATTGCAGCTGATAAACAAGTTGATCTGTCCAGATTTGTTGGTAAACGGTTGATTAATGAAAATGTTCGCGAAGGGATTCATAATCCGAGAGGTCTAATTCAACGTATCATTAATCAAGATGCGCCTATTTATCAATCTGAAACAAATTATCATTCGAAAGATCCGGGTAAGTCTAAAAGTGGTATTCAAATGGTGTATCAACATTTAATGAACGGTGTATCGTTTATGGTTCCTTTTATCGTAGTTGGTGGACTCCTTATCGCCATCGCGCTGACTCTAGGCGGTGAAACGACATCAAAAGGATTAGTCATCCCAGATGATTCATTTTGGAAATCCATTGAAAACATTGGTAGTTTGGCCTTTAAATTTATGGTCCCAATACTAGCTGGATATATCGCTGTTAGTATCGCTGACAAGCCCGGTCTTGTTCCTGGTATGATTGGCGGCGCTATCGCTGCTGACGGTAGTTTTTATGGCAGTGATGCAGGTGCAGGATTTTTAGGTGGTATTGTTGCTGGTTTCTTAGCAGGTTATATCGCAAAGTGGATTAAAGATATTAAAGTTCCAAAAGCGATGGCACCAATTATGCCTATCATTATTATTCCCATTATTTCATCGGTCGTTGTAGGATTGATATTTATATTTTTAATCGGTGCACCAATTTCTAATATTTTTGAGACATTAACAACCTGGTTAAAAAGTATGCAAGGTGCTAATATTATTATACTTGCGATGATTATAGGTGCGATGATCGCCTTCGATATGGGCGGTCCAGTAAACAAAGTAGCATTTTTATTTGGTTCAGCACTGATTGCTGAAGGAAATTATGCTGTTATGGGAATGGTAGCCGTAGCTGTATGTACACCACCCATCGGTCTTGGTTTAGCAACGTTTGTTCAAAAGTATAAATTCAATCATTCCGAAAGAGAAATGGGTAAGGCTTCCTTCACTATGGGACTATTTGGTATTACTGAAGGTGCTATTCCTTTCGCAGCGCAAGATCCATTGCGCATTATACCTGCAAACATCATTGGTGCAATGATTGCATCAGTCATTGCAGCCATTGGTGGTGTCGGCGATAGAGTCGCACATGGAGGTCCAATCGTGGCTGTATTAGGTGGTATTGATCATATATTATGGTTTATCTTAGCAGTGATTGTCGGTAGTCTTGTCACAATGATTACTGTACTAATATTAAAACGTCGCACACCAGTTATAGCAGTAGATGCACCAGCGCAACACACGCAACTTCATGCTACAGATATAACACAACATGATACAGAGGTTGACAATGTAGATAACACCGCGAAACATTCACATCTCAATAAACCTTCTCATGTGTTTGATCAACAAACTATCATTATTGCTAATCAGAACATGTCTCGAAACGAAGCAATCGATACGTTGATTCATCAACTTAAAGTGTGCCGTTATGTAGAGCACACATCGCATTTAAAAAATGCAATCCTAGAACGTGAAATGGAGTCTACGACAGCTATTGGCATGAACGTGGCCATTCCACATGCAAAGTCTGATGTTGTAAAACAACCGATTGTAGCTGTTATGAAAAATAATCATGGTGTTAAATGGGAAAGTCTAGATGGTAGTCTACCTCAATTGATTTTCTTAATTGCCGTACCAAACAACAGTCAGGATACACATTTAAAAATACTTCAGCGCTTATCTAAAGCGTTAATGAATGATGAGACGCGCCAATCACTAATTAATGCAAACAGTACTACAGAAATTTATAACTTATTAATGAAAATATAGAGGAGTTTTAACTATGGCATTATTTTTACAACCCGTTTTTAAAGACAGAATTTGGGGCGGTCATGCATTAAAAGCATTTAACTATGATATCCCTAATGAAACAACTGGTGAATGCTGGGCAATTTCTGCACATCCAAATGGCCCTAATACAATTATCAATGGTCCATACAAGGATATGACCCTAGATCAACTTTGGTCACAACATCGTGAATTATTCGATAATGATTCACGAGATAGTTTCCCTCTGCTAACTAAAGTATTAGATGCCAATGATAAATTATCTGTTCAAGTTCATCCGGATGATGATTACGCTTTAAAACACGAAGGCGAACTAGGTAAAACAGAATGTTGGTATATATTAGATGCAGCCCCAGGTGCTGAAATTATATATGGCGTACATGCACATAATAAACAAACGTTAATCGACATGATTGATAATCATGAATTTGACAGTCTTTTCAAACGTATACCTGTTAAGCCCGGTGACTTTTATTATGTTCCTGCTGGCACTGTCCATGCCATTGGTTCGGGTATTTTAATTTTAGAGACACAACAATCATCCGATACGACATACCGTATTTATGACTATGATAGACGAGATCAAAATGGTCAATTGCGTGATTTGCACTTAGAGCAAAGTAAAGATGTGATTGAATTAGGCAATCATGAACCAAATACTACTCCTATAACAACTCACATCGACACACACACTGTAACTCAATTTGTAGATAATCAATATTTTGCAGTATATAAATGGGATATTCATGGAGATTTAAAATTCAATAAACCACATGCTTATTGCTTAGTTACAATTATCGATGGTACTGGCACTTTAGCAGTATACGATAAGCACTATGACATCCAAAAAGGTTCTAGCTTTATTTTAACTACGGAAGACGAGGATATTCACCTTGTCGGTAATATTAGTGCTATAGTAAGTCATCCTGGATAATAGCAATGGTAACACCTGTCCCATAAAAGACAGAAATTACTATCTCTTCTGTCTAAAAACATAAAAATCCACACATTAAGGTGATAGAACCCTAGTGTGTGGATTTCATTTTTATTCTGTAACGTTACTTTGGTCAACTTTTTCAGATACGCGCTTCATCAATGGATCTGTTACAGGTTTTAAAATTAAACCTACAACGAAGAATCCTATGCCAAATAACGTTAATATAATTAATTTTGTAATTAAGATTTCCGGAACAATACCGCCTACTGTTTCACGTAATGAATCAATGGCATACGTAAATGGTAAGTATGGTGAAATGTTTTGGAAAAATTGTGGTGTCGTTTGAATTGGGAATGTACCCCCACCACCTGCAATTTGTAATACAAGCAATACGATTGCAATGGCTTTACCTGGGTTACCAAGTAATGATACGCACGTATATACGATTGAGTTGAAAATAATCGAACAGAAAATCGTTATAAGTACGAATAATACAGGTGACTCAACTCCTGCTTTTAGGATTAACAAATCTCCAACCGATACAATGAGTGCTTGCAACATACCAAGCATTATAAAGAATCCTGCTTTACCTAAGAATACTTGTCTTGTCGTTAACACTGGCTCTAAGCTCTTATGTTTATTATCAACCGTTAATAAACTTACCATCAAGAGTGCACCTACCCATACCGATAATGCAGTATAGAATGGTGTCATCCCTGATCCATAATCCTTAACTGGGAAAACATCAACAGTCTTCTTATTAATAGGATTTGCAATAATACCCGCTTGCTTTTTCAAATCATTCTTAAGTGTGTCGATTAATTTATCGACTGCATCGTCTTTGTCTAACTTCTTGAAAATCTTATTCGCTTTTTTCAGATCTTTTTCAACATCTGGCAATTTATTTTGTGCAAAATCAGCTAAATCTGATAAAGCCTTTTTCGCTTGTGGCTGATTTTTATTTAGTAATCCTACCGCTTGATCATAACCATTTAATAACGTTGGTAAATTTTTATTCACACTTGCAGTCGCATTGGTTAATCGCTGTTCCAACTGTGGTAAGTCATTGCGCACAAAGTTAGCAGCTTTCGCTACATCACTTTTCACTTTCGGGAAGTTTGCTTGAGCATTTTTAATAGCACTAATGTATTGTTGTTCAATACTTGGTAATACTGTTTGCAAGCGATCAATACGTGTTTTACCATTTTTTAAAATAGATTGACCACTGTTGATGACTTGATCAATTGTATTTAGCTTAGACTGAACATTAGACAATGCCGTTTGCCCTTTGTTCAATTCATCCATAATACGTTGTGATATTGATACTAAAGAGCTGTTAAGATCTTTTTTAACATAATCTCTAAATGATGATAATGATGAATCTAGTTTTGACAGTTGATCTAGTAATTTAGTGGCTTCAGCAGTTCCTGAACTACCATTCTTTAATGCATTGCTTAATTGATTAACTAACCTTAATGATTCATTAATTCGATTATTAGCTGCCTTTACCTTATCAATTTCTTTTGATAAATCAACATTTTCATTCTTCTCAATCTCTTTTAATGTATCGATAAATTGCTGATTATATTGAGTTGTGTATTCTAAACCGGACTTAACATTATCTAAAGACTCTCTAAAATCAGAAGGCTTGTCCGATGCTAAAATGCCATACGAAATATTACGTAATGCCTGACTATCTTTTTGTGCGGCTTTCGCTTGGGTATCTAAATTATTTGATAATGATAATAAAGAGCCCGTTAATGCCGCTTCCATTGATTTAACATCTTTATCTGTAATATTTTGTGTGTTCTCGTTAGCTGTGCTGACTTGTGTTGTTGTTATATCTGCAAAACTTTGACCATCTTTTTTCCCGCTTGTACTTTGTGGTGTAGTTGATACAGGCGCATTATTACTATTTGGTGCGGTATTTTGCGTAACATTATTATTTGGTGCAGTATTGCCATTTGGTGCACTTGGTGGCGTTGATGCTACACCATTACCAGCTGCAGGTGCACTATTTGATGTTTCGTTGTTCGCCGCGCTATTTTGAGGAATCTGTTGCTGGTTTCTTCGATTCAAATCTTGCGCGCGTCGAATTGCTTCTTGATAATCACCGACTCTACTTCTAATTTGTGTGACGAAGCCTTTGGCATCATTTAACTGTCCATTAGCTTGATCAATACCTTGACTCGCAATGTTAAGTCCTTGATTAATTTTAGGGAACTGCGCTGGCACGTCATCAGCTGCAAAATTTAACGCTTTTTCAATTTTCGGCATATAATTATTTAAAGCTAATATCAACTTAGCCTTTTCATTAAGTTGCGGAATAGCACCATTGACTTCGTTTAATTTTTTCTGAGCATCTAAAATATCACCTTTATAATTTCCTAGTTTTCTAAAATCATTCGCATATTTATCTAAATCCGCTTGGTGGTTATTCAAATATACAATTTTATTCGCAAAGTCATTAATCTTAGGTAAAGCTTTATCTGCTGAATATACCGCATTTTTTATCTTATTAATTGTCGGCACATTTTCTTCAATAGTTAAACCTGCTTTGTTAGCTTCTTCTAATAATGCTCGAGTTACTGTTTTATTAAATTGTTCATTCGCTTTTTCAACGACAACTGACGAACCAGTATCTGTTAGCTTAGACGCAACAGCGTTAATCTTCTGATTCACCTTAAATTCTACATCTGCTTTTTGAGGCTGCTTACGTAGTGTTCCGGTAATTTCATGTGTAAACTTAGATGGGATGTAAATACCCGCAAAATATTTACCCATTTTTATCTCATGATCAGCTTTCTCTCTACTTACAAACTGCCAATCAAAACTTTTATTTTTCTTGAGTGTATTAACCATCGTATTACCGACATTAACTTTTTTCCCTCTGATTGTGTCGCCTTTATCTTCATTAACGACTGCGACCTTGATGTGTCCCGTGTTGCCATATGGATCCCACATTGCCCATAAGTTAAACCAAGCGTAGAACGATGGCAAAATAGCTAAGCCTGCTAAGATAATCCACACAGCTGGCGTCTTAGCTACTTTCTTCAGATCCATTTTAAATAATTTAAATGCGTTCTTCATTGTCACACTCCTATGTAGGAATTATTCATATTTTTTATATATTTTTTGTAAATTAATTTATTTTTGCGTTGTAAATTAGTATAATCAATTTACTGGAAGATATTTAGTCGATTGATACCTATCAACTATTTTCAGCATACGATAAATTATAACAAATCATAGTTTATTATCACACTTAATTATTATATTTTTCAAGGGAGAATACGAAATATGCCTAAAAATAAAATTTTAATTTATTTGCTATCAACTACGCTCGTATTGCCTACTTTAGTTTCACCTACCGCTTATGCTGACACACCTCAAAAAGATACTACAGCTAAGACAACATCTCATGATTCCAAAAAATCTACTGATGATGAAACTTCTAAGGATACTACAAGTAAAGATACTGATAAAGCAGACAACAATAATACTAGTAACCAAGACAATAAAGACAAAAAAGTTAAAACTATAGACGACAGCACTTCAGACTCTAACAATATCATTGATTTTATTTATAAGAATTTACCACAAACCAATATAAACCAATTGCTAACCAAAAATAAATACGATGATAATTACTCATTAACAACTTTAATCCAAAACTTATTCAATTTAAATTCGGATATTTCTGATTACGAACAACCTCGTAATGGTGAAAAGTCAACAAATGATTCGAATAAAAACAGTGATAATAGCATCAAAAATGATACTGATACGCAATCATCTAAACAAGATAAAGCAGACAATCAAAAAGCACCTAAATCAAACAATACAAAACCAAGTACATCTAATAAGCAACCAAATTCGCCAAAGCCAACACAACCAAATCAATCAAATAGTCAACCAGCAAGTGACGATAAAGCAAATCAAAAATCTTCATCGAAAGATAATCAATCAATGTCAGATTCGGCTTTAGACTCTATTTTGGATCAATACAGTGAAGATGCAAAGAAAACACAAAAAGATTACGCATCTCAATCTAAAAAAGACAAAAATGAAAAATCTAATACAAAGAATCCACAGTTACCAACACAAGATGAATTGAAACATAAATCTAAACCTGCTCAATCATTCAATAACGATGTTAATCAAAAGGATACACGTGCAACATCATTATTCGAAACAGACCCTAGTATATCTAACAGTGATGATAGTGGACAATTTAACGTTGTTGACTCAAAAGATACACGTCAATTTGTAAAATCAATTGCTAAAGATGCACATCGCATTGGTCAAGATAGCGATATTTATGCGTCTGTCATGATTGCCCAAGCAATCTTAGAATCTGACTCAGGTCGCAGTGCTTTAGCTAAGTCACCAAACCATAATTTATTCGGTATCAAAGGTGCTTTTGAAGGGAATTCTGTTCCTTTTAACACATTAGAAGCTGATGGTAATCAATTGTATAGTATTAATGCTGGATTCCGAAAATATCCAAGCACGAAAGAATCACTAAAAGATTACTCTGACCTTATTAAAAATGGTATTGATGGCAATCGAACAATTTATAAACCAACATGGAAATCGGAAGCCGATTCTTATAAAGATGCAACATCACACTTATCTAAAACATATGCTACAGATCCAAACTATGCTAAGAAATTAAACAGTATTATTAAACACTATCAATTAACTCAGTTTGACGATGAACGCATGCCAGATTTAGATAAATATGAACGTTCTATCAAGGATTATGATGATTCATCAGATGAATTCAAACCTTTCCGTGAGGTATCTGATAGTATGCCATATCCACATGGCCAATGTACTTGGTACGTATATAACCGTATGAAACAATTTGGTACATCTATCTCAGGCGATTTAGGTGATGCACATAATTGGAATAATCGAGCTCAATACCGTGATTATCAAGTAAGTCATACACCAAAACGTCATGCTGCTGTTGTATTTGAGGCTGGACAATTTGGTGCAGATCAACATTACGGTCATGTAGCATTTGTTGAAAAAGTTAACAGTGATGGTTCTATCGTTATTTCAGAATCCAATGTTAAAGGATTAGGTATCATTTCTCATAGAACTATCAATGCAGCTGCCGCTGAAGAATTATCATATATTACAGGTAAATAAGTATTATATTAAACCAGTAAAATTTATAAGTATAAACAAGGAGTTCGGACTTAAACATATTTCTGTTCATAAGTCCGATTTCTTATTCAATTAAACCCGAGGCATTCAGTTCGAACGCCTCGGGTCATTTTATATAAGTATATTATTTTATGTTCAAATGTTCCTCATCATATCCGTTTCAATTGCCATCTCACACATTTTATAAATATGAGCAAATGTACTTATTCTCAAACATTACTGCCGAGCTTTAATTGACGTTATATTAACTATAAACTACTTTTCCATGACTCTACGGATTCAATGTCACATGAGCGTGATAAAATTTGTTCAATAATAAAGTCATGTTTATCATCTGATCTATCACCAACAGCATCTTCTAAAACAGTAATATAATAGTCTTTATCTACACTTTCTAATGCCGTGCTCAATACAGCGCCACTTGTAGAGACACCTGTTAATACTAAATGATTAATATCATTTGCACGTAAATAAACTTCCAAGTAACTACCTGTAAATGCGCTAAAGCGTCGCTTAGAAATAATCGGCTCATCTTCTAGTGGTGCTAAGTCTTCAAGTATTCGTGTAGATGCATCTGCTTCAGTAATCGCATATCCTTGAGCTTTAATTGTTGAAAACACTTTATTACTCGAGGAGACATCATTAAAATGCTTATCTAACACTAAACGTATGAAAATGACTGGTATTCGATGTTGTCTTGCTGCTTCAATTGCTCTCTGATTCGCTTTAATAATATTTTTTATTCTAGGTATACTACTCGCTATACCTTCTTGCATATCCAAAACTAATAGCGCCGTTTTTCGAGACATCTTCATTCTCCTTTACTTGTGTAGTTCTAAGTCGTTAAATTCATTATAACGTTAAAATGATGGACAATCTATTCATTGCATTTTGCATATACTTCACAATAATTTAAGGGGGAATAAGACGTCTTATATACTTTAAAAATATATAGATGCTCTCCCCCCAATATAATTATGCTTTATTTTTCAACTTATTGCGTCGTGATAACCAAACCATTAGTACACCCATTGCACCAACAATTACAGATATCGGCAACCAATGTTCTTTTATCGTTTCCCCCGCTTTAGGCAAAGATATATTACCATCAGCATTTAATAATCCACTTAATAATCCATTACCTTTACCAAGTGTTAACGTCTTTTCTGGCTTTGGTGTGGGTATATCTGGAATACTGTCTAATAAATTTGATCCTTGATTCATTAAATTTGCTAACTTATTTAAATCTGTTGTTTTCCCATTTTTATTCAATCGATCTAGTAAACTTGGACGATTTACTATTGGTGATAAAATATAGTCTATATCTTTTTTCGTTTGATTGAGTCTCTTTTGTAAATTCAATAAATCATCCGCTTTACCATTCAATGCCGATTTAACTAAATTAAAAATTTTATTTTGATCTGTTTCTATTTTAGTAATTAAATCTGCCAGTAATTTTGCCTTTTGTCTTTCTATACGTGTTGCTAAAATCGTTTCAATTGCTTGTTTTTTATCTTTGGCATTATTCAAAATTGCTTTTAATATATCATCTGAAGACGTGTCACCAGTTGATGCAAAATGTTTCTTCAATTGGTCAACGATTTGACGATTTGATAATCCTTTATTCGTCCAATCTTTAGCCAATTTATCTGCTTCAGCTTTTCCTAATTTCGTTTGTAAAATTTGAGAAATCAATAGCGACTTATCTTGTGATTGATCAATCAATGACGTTAATAAATCATCACTCGTTGTCAGAGATAGTTGATCAATATGACGAGTAATTTGATCTGCAATTTGTTGATCTGTTTTACCATCAACACGTATATCTTTTAGAATTTTATCTGCCTCGTCTTTATTAAATATACTTTCTAAAATGCGTTGTGTAGCATGCTTTTTATCATCAGTACGTGCAAGTTCTTCCAAAATAATATTTCGTTGACTTTTTATACGCTCTTTCGTCTTATTTACTTCGCTCATTAAGTCTGATTTTTGATTTTTAGGAAGTTGCGTATTTGCAATACGTTGATCTAAAGATTGTAACGTATTCAGTTTATGATATGTGTAATGTTGCGTTGAGGCATTACTTTTAGCCAATTTTTCAATCATAGCATGATTAATTTTATCGCTTCCTTGTAATTTATCAGTGAGTCGATTACTATGGCTTTGATTCTCTTCATTTGAAAGAAATTTATTTAACACACCATGTCCAGAATCATCATTATTTGGCGTTTTAGCCACTTCATGATTATTATCTGTTGTAGACACTTCTGGATCTTTCGATGTATCTTTCGATTTGCGTATTTGTTGACTCAAATGGTCTAAGTCTTCTAACGCATTATCTACCATTGCTTCATCATTTTTATTATCTTTTTCTCCATGTTTTGTTGCAGCCGTTTGTGACATATCATTTTTCATTGCATTAAGATCGTCCTCGTCACTTTGTTGACCCCTATCAACCTTTGAAGAAACCTCATTTAAATCTTTAAGCAATTGATCTAATTTACTGTCTATATCACTTTGACCGTTCATTTCAATGTGAGAACCTTTATTGTCTTTGCTATCCAACTCATTAGCTCGTTTTATGATTTCATCTATTTGCGATGCTGTTTTCGCTTCATTTAGTTGTGCTTTATAATGTGCTTTAGATGAAGCCGATAACTGTTTTAATTGCTCAATTTGACGATTTGCTTTGTCAACTTTGTCTAATAAATCTTGCTTAGATAATATCTCTTTTGAAATTTCAGTATCCTTTTCAGATACAGCTTGGGCATCGTACGGCAAGATATTCGTTAAAATGATACTAGTCGCCATCATTGTCGAACACGATAACTTTACATATAATCGAAACGGTTTCCCTCGATATTTAGCCATCAACTTACTCCTTTCTCACTTACTTCCTTCAAAGAATTACATACTATTATATACCTATTTACAAGAAATTTACACTTATCTATCTAGTTATTGTTGTTAGTAATTATCTACTTATTACTCAGCTTATATTTAAGTAAACAAAACAAGCATGACGTAATATCATATTGTCCATGTCGCTAACATCATATTACGTCAAATCTTTTATATTAAATGATGTTTTATTTTAGACTGCTTTTTCTTTTTAGCTTTCGAGCGCCTGTTTAAAAACTTGCTCAAATTGTTCACGCGAGATTTCGTGTGCATGTGCTTTTTGTGCTAATAAAGCATCTCGAAACTGTTGTTGATCTTTCAAACTTTCTAACATTTGTATTAATTGGTCTTTACTTTCCATTGTTATCTCATCATTATGCTCAAATAAGTGCTCTGATAGCGTTACTTTAGCATGGTGTGCTGTTTGACGATAACCTAAAATCAACAACTCATAGTCAAACGCTTGTTCCACCGCATTTAAAATTTCATTACCTTCATTGATATCAAGATAAATATCACATAACTGGTATAGTTCATTTACCCTGTCTATATTAATAGATGGGTATAAGTGCACATTAGCATATTGATCAAGTTGCATTAGCTTATCAGACATCTCTGTAATAGCAGCGATGTGAAACTTAAAATCTGGTAAAGTTTCAACCAATACCTTGATGTTACAAAGTTGATCCGAGTTAGTTAATATTGCAATTTCTTTTGTAAATCTATTACGACTACGATAATTATATAGATACCCACCTTGTAAAATACGAGATTGAACCTTTGCGTCTGCTATATTGAGCATCATTTCATATTCGTTTTTATCTGGAATAATAATATTACAATGTCGTTTCATATCACCTTTACACATCAATTGCATATTTCCTGGGACATTACCATCGCACTGTTCTTGCCATACCAAAACATCACTACCATTTGATGGCAAATTATATAACACTGAAAATGGTAGGGCTAGTGAGTTAATAACGAAATGATGTTCCGTAATTTCAAGTTGCTTGATAAAAAATAATACGAATGCGAGCTTTGAAGGGAAAAAGTAAGACTTCCCTTGCCAATCCAATATGACATCAGATGTTACAAAATTTTCATAAATCACTTCTTTACCTTCTGCTGTCAAATATTTCTTCAAGATCGCTTTACGATTTAAATCGTAAACAGTTTGTGCAAATTTAATACCATTCTTAGAATAATAATCGACAAATCGGACACGTTGTTGGTCATCAAACCATTCGACACGACTAACAATTCTAGGGCGCTCTCCACTTTGATAAAATATTTTGCCTCGTAGACGTCCCATATCATTAATTGTAGCCGAATTGTTGTTACCTTTAATTTCCCAAAAAGTTGGTACAGTAACCTGATTAAAGAATCGTGGTTTCATATTTTCTGAATTATGATTATCTGCAAAAAATTGATACGGTGATATAACATCGTCCGGTAAAAAGCCATTGTCATTGAGTACAATTGTTAAATCTTCCTCCAACTTACTAGCTTTAAAAGACTCATATAACTTTCGTGAATGATCGTTAAAGTAATCAAATAATTTAATCATGCAGCACCTCTTGAACTAATGTTTCCCATTTTAAAATAATATCTTGAGTCATAAATTGTTGTGCCACTTCATAAGAGATATCATGTGGTGTCTGGGGTCCATTGTTAAAATACATTACAATGGCATGAGCTAGTTTTGTGACAACATCATCCACACTATCTTCATCGGTATCAAAAGGTACCAAGTAGCCATTTTCCCCATTTCGAATAAAGGTTGGGTTACCATAATTCACATTTAATCCAATCATACCTAGTCCTGAGCCTACCGCTTCCATTAGTGTTAACCCAAAACCTTCGCTAGTTGATGCAGAAAGAAATAACTCATAATCAGTATAAATTTCATCAAGTTTAACATGCCCTAGTAAACGAATATAATCTTGCGCGCGGTGTGTATCAATAATTTTACGCAGTCGCGTCTTCTCGCTACCTTCTCCATAAATATCAAATGTTAATTCTGGCACTTGTCGTTTAGCCACGATAACTGCTTTGACAAGCCAATCAATATGTTTCTCATTTGCTAAACGAGATGCACTAATCATCGCATATGACTTTCTTGATAATGTTGGATATGATAATGCATCAATGCTTCCCACAGGAATAGTATAAACACGTGGGCGATAACCTTGATATTGCTCAAATTGTCGACAAACCATATGATTTTGAATATCTGTTGCTGTAATAAAGAAATCAATGTATTTAGCTTTTGAAAATTGATATTCATAATAATTGTTCCATAGTATATGCTGCTCGCTCATCATATTATTACTATAATGATCAGCATGAATCACAACACCAACTTTACTATCACCTTTATGCTGCAAAACAGCCTGACCAATATCAGAAGCGCGGTCTAATATGACAATATCGTCTCGGGTTAAATTCAATCGTTGTAAAAAGTATGCAATAAATTCCGTTTTGTTATACAACACCGCATCTGCAAACACATATATAGAGCTGTCTCCATCAATATATTCGTTATAAGCGATGGAACCATTTTCATTATAGAATTGTCGCATATATAATTTCGCTTTATTATCAGCTGGTGCATAATACTCAGAAAATATGCGTGTATAACTATAAAAATCTTTACGTACTAACATACTATTAATTACAAATTCTGCACGATCCACAATGTCTTTTTGTTCATTTTGCAGATAACATGTTACAAATGATGATTTCCCATTAAAATATAGGCGGACTATCTTACCATTTCTTTCTCTAAAACTAATATCATGACCAAGCTCACGTTCAATGTCATCTAACGTGTACGTTGTTGGTGCTATAGAAATATCACTAAAATACTGATACAACCAAATAACTTCTTGATCTTCAAACCCAATGTTTTGCGTTAATGTCTGTATGTTCTCTGACTGTATAAAATCTAAAAACACAAATTTAGTGTCTTGATTTGTACGTCTCAATAATTTAGCACGGTAAGCTTGTGCATATTCAACACCGCTACTCGCCCAGCCTATACCAAAGTTTATATTATATATTGTCATGCGCTACCCCTTTTCATTTATGGAAAATGTATAACTGGCATACCTTCTTTATCAAATGTAATCATGCTTTGACAAATATTTTTCACCATTCTTTTTTTGATATTTCGTGTCATAACTTCAAATGAATCTAATGCAACTCTATGGTATTCAAAAATAGCGTTACGTTGCCCATTTTGTCGTTGATTAACGCTTGCTTTTAATTGTTGTAAATAGTCGACTTGTTCTAACCAACATGAATCAATTGCTTTCAAAAAGACTTTTTGAACGAAAATATTATAATAATATGCACTTTGCATGTTTTTACGATTCAAAGCTACTTGCTTTTCAAATTGCTCTAATAAAAATGTCACTACTGCTTGCTTATCTTTAAAATTAACACAAGCCACATCTTTATTAAATTGGAAACTTAAATTTTGATAAATATACTCGACAACACGCGATTTTGTTAGCACCTTTTCCTCATTTACAAACATTTCAAACACATCTTTAGCTAACGCTTTAAAATCTCGATTCTCAGCATCATCTATTTCTAAAACTCGATTGCGTTCCTCGTATACAAGATCTCGCTGTATACTAATGCTTTTTTCAAATTCATTAGCCATTTCACGAGCTTTAACCCCTTGTTCTTCCGAGATACGTTGCGCTTTAACTACAATTTGCTTAACTTTGCGATTAAACAAACTACTTTGCGATAATAGTTGTGCATCTAATGAATATAATTGATTATTTTCCGCTAAATTACTATCGCTCCATCGCTTAACTAAATAATCATCTAGTGAAATATATATACAAGATGATCCTGGATCCCCTTGTCTACCAGAACGACCACGTAATTGCCTGTCTACACGGCTATTTTCCATATGTTCATGAATAATAACAGCTAATCCACCTAATGCTTCGACACCTTCACCAAGTTTAATATCTGTGCCTCGACCTGCCATACTAGTCGCAACAGTCATGGAACCAATTTGCCCTGCTTCAGCTATCATCTGCGCTTCTTTTGCAACATTTTGCGCAATGAGTAAATTATTAGGAATATCCATTTGGAAAAATACTTTTGAAAAGTATTCAGCCGCTTCAGCAGTTCTCGTTATGAGTAAAACCGGTCGCCCCGTTTCATGAAGTTCAACTATATCATGAATCATTGCGATGTTTTTCTCATCAACTGAACGAAACACTTTATCTGGTTCATCGATACGTTGAATCGCTTTATCAGTTGGTACTTGTACGACTATTTTTGAATACAAATCAAAGAACTCTGATTCGCCTAATTTTCCTGTAGCTGTCATACCTGAAAATGATTCAAAAAGTTTAAATAAATTCTGGAAGGTGATTGTTGCCATAACACTTTTATCTGTTGAAACCTCCATACCTTCTTTCGCTTCAATAGCTTGGTGAAGTCCAGCTTGCAACTTAGTTCCAGGTAACATACGACCTGTAATACGGTCAATTAAAACAATATCACCATTATATACAAAGTAATCGACATTAGATTCAAACAAATATTGCGCGCGCAGTGCTAGATTAATATTACGCACTAGGACCATCGCTTGTTCGCTATATAAATCTTCAACATTAAAGTATGATTGTGCCGCTTCAATACCTTGATTTAACAGCCATATTTCTTTTTTGGTCTTCTTCATTTTAAAATGCACGTCTTCAATCAATGTATCTACAAACTCTTTCACAATATGAAATAGATTTGATTGTAATCTTGGTGCACCCGAAATAACTAATGGTGTTTGAGCAGCATCTAAAATGATTGAATCCACTTCATCAATAATACCGTAATTTAATTGTGGTAAAAATTTCCCTTCCGCACTATCTGCCAAATTATCAATTAAATAATCAAAACCGAGACGTCCATTAGTTGTATATATAATATCATGTTCATATATATTACGTTTTTCCCCTTTTTGATACTCATAATCCACAATATCAACAAAACCTAATGAAGCAGTTAAACCTAGCCATTCATATAATGGTTGCATCTCTTCAAAATCACGCTTCGCTAAATAATCATTCGTTGTAATTAAATATGTTCCTTTTCCCGAAAGTGCATTTAAATATAAAGGCATCGTTGCTGTTAATGTTTTACCTTCGCCTGTTTGCATCTCCGCAATATTACCTTCATGCAGTACAATCGCTCCGATTAACTGAACTTCTTTAGGATACATACCTAATACTCTCCAGCTCGCTTCACGTGCCACTGCATAAGCTTCAGGTAATAATGTATCTAGTGTATCAACTCCTGATGCTAAACGTTCTTTAAATTCTATTGTCTTTTGTTTTAACGCATCATCAGAATATGATTTAACTTCATCGCTCCATGTATTGATGCGTTTCACTATTTTTCTAATCGACTTTAGCCTTAATTCGTTTATCGTAACATCTAGTTTATGTTTCATTTACTTCCCCACCATTCAGTTTCGATACATCTAAGTAATCTAAAAATCGTACTGGATTCATTAAACGTGACATATAGTTTAGATGGTTGTCTTGCTCTTCTTTAAAATAAACCTCGACATTTGTATCTTTTAGTTCATGATTTCCTGGGACATGTTCTGTAAACCATTCTTTTAAATCATCATCTTCATGGCTTGTACGATACACTTTGCAATCCAAATGCTGAGCGACATAAGTTGCAAAAACATTTGACTTTGACCCATAACTAATCAAATTAATAGCCGTTAGGGTATCTTGACTTTGCAAATCATTCTTTAGTTGCTTAATATTTTCCTCGATATTGTCGTCCATCCAACGTTCAACGAGCCAAACATGACCAAACGATTTCAAAAAATCATTCGAAATAGTTGGATAGGTGTCAGATGGTTCTGCAATAATGACATTGACCCTATCATTTCCATATTGGTCATCGCCTATCTTCGTCACCCGCATGCTTTTATACTCTAAATCATCTTGATGCGTCATCTCTGTAATTGTTAAACATCTAAATATAAGGCTCGTCGATGCTGCATTCATCATTTTTATTTTATAAGCATAGGCTTCATCAGGATATTGAATCGTAATACTATTTGACTTTACAATCTCAGTACTTAGTTTTGTGCCATTTTTATTATAAAAAATGATGATAAAATACACTGAACCAGCAGGCGTTGCATCAAAATCAAAATGCAATTTATAATGCTGTCCTCTACGCAAAATTGGTAAACTTGGCGCACTTTTATATTTTGAAAATTGTTTTAACATCAACCACTCATGAATCGGTAATCCAGAGGGCATCAAAGGATTTATAAAAGTCACTTCACCATTTGAAAATGATACTTTTGAGCCATACATAAATGTAGTTTGTGAAATATAATTCCAAGTAACTTTAAATGTTTTGTTTTTCAGCATGTTGAACTCTCCCAAACTTGTCTTCCAAAATAATGTTGTAAAAATTAACAAACCAACTTGCAATGGTAGGTGAATCATCATTATGTCGCCCAGGAATACTGCGATTCATCACTCTTGCTTGGTGTGCTGTCAATACAGGTAGTAGCTCTTGAAATGCATGTGGATCATAATCATCATGTTGCATATATGCTATGGCAAAAACAGTTTGTGACAATGATTTCTTTTGAAATGTTTGCCAAAATTTTTGATTTAATGCCTGTATCGACGCTTGAGAAGTATCACCTTCATTAGACACCAGGACGTCTAATGCTGTACCGAACTCTTCTGGTCTAAGTAATCGCATATGTTCAGCAATCGTTCCAATATTAACAAGTGGTTTACCAACAATAATTGCCTGAGGATTTAATTGAGCACCATAATACAAGGCACCAAATGAACCCATAGATAAACCAGATAATATTAATTCATGTGATTTAAAATTCAGCTTTTCTAATGTCTCGTCAATAACATTGATAATACCTTGTTCATATTCAGATGAACCGATATAAAAGCTACCACCTTCAACACGAGGATCGCCGATTAGTAAAAACGGTGCATTCATACGTTTCATCATATAATACCCTTCGAAACCTTCCGCTGTTCGATAACCACTAAAATATACGTTTAGTGGTGGTTTCATATCACCAGGGTGGAAATAATAAATAAATTCCTGTCGTTGACTATCTAAGAAACGACTACCACCGAGTAAAAATTGACCCATGTCTAATCTAGACCATCGTTTGTGTATAGGTCCTAAATGTACCGTCCCGTTCCCTCGCGCCTTAACAGTCACACTTATATAAGCATCAAATGGTTTCGTAGGTATCTCTAAAGGACTGTCTAACATATCATCAGTTAATATGATTTGCTCAATTAATGCACCATCAGCGCCAGTTTGAATCAATCTAAATGTATATTGCAACTCGACCGCACCATCAATATCAAATTCTGGCCATATTTGAATAACTTTATCTTTATCGTAAACGAGATTATTTTGCCAAGATGCGATAGGTTTAAATTCTTTTCCAAATTCTCCACTCAACGTGAGCTCTGAATTACCTTGGTAAAAGACATCTCCTTTAAAATTCGGATGAACAAGTGCTAACTTAGGAGAAACCTTATCTCCATACTGTCCTGAGAAGCTAACTGCCTCTAATTTATTATTACGTTCTTCAATGTTCCGGTAATGTAATGGTTGAACAACATATTTTTGGACATTTTCGTCTTGTTCATATTCAACAGACCAAAATGATTCATCAACATACGTATTGTAAGGTTCGCTTATCATTTGTAATAAATTCGTTAATGTCTCCGAGTATGGTGCTTGAATATAGATAAAATCAAAGTGTCCTTCTGCTTCAACAATCGCTTCAATAGCCTCTACATAACCACTATCAAATTCAAACAATCCAATATCGAAGTAATCCCAACTCACACCTTTTTTGTGTTGGAAAATAGGTTCTAAATCGTCTCCTCCAATTTGCAAAACTCTAAATTTACGTGGCATCATTTTCACCTTCTATTAACTCATCGAGCTGATTAATAATATTCTTAGAAGCATATGCATCTATTAATTTTAAGGAATAGGCGTACGCATAATTCCAATTTTTCAAATAAAATAAATAATAATTTAACGCATCATCTAATTCATCAACTGTATTTATAATACGGCCATTGTCATAATCAGAGACGTAATCTGTTTGTTGACCATTAATTTGTGGAATCCCAGCGCTAATTGCACTAATTTGTAAATACAAATCAGGTTCTTTTGACATATCTATTACAAGTCGCAACATCCGCAATACTTCTACAACATCATGTTCAGCATGTATCGTCTTAACAGCAATGATGTCATCTTGATCTTCAGGTGTCATTAATGCTGAAACATTAACATCCGCATTCTGTTTAGTCTGATATTCCTCATTTACCGACGTAATACATTCATGAAGCCACATCGGTATGTCATTTTGATGGCGCGTTAATAAAATTAAACGGTAATCATCTTCTTGTGTGATATAATCCACAAGTCGTTGCATCATTTGTTGCAAATCAGCGTCACTCATACCATCTATCCATACACCTATAAATGTTTCCATCAATTGACTACTTATATTAGGTGATTGTCTCGTTTCAAATGGCGTGATTCGAATCATTGTATTCTCTCGCTGATACTTCTCTTGATGACTAATTAAATCACGTTCTAGTTGCACACTATCAACAATTAAATGGGCATTCTTTACGATAGATTGATATTCCTCATCCGACACAGTTTCATTTCTATTTTTAAAAAATGAATAACTTAATGATTTCGCTGGAATATGATTGGCTATTTGTCGATTGTGCCTAGCATCTGAAGCCACAATCACATGATCATCTTCATGTATTTGTTGTGCAATCATTGCTTGAAATTTTTCTTCAATTAGTTGAGCCATATTGTTATATTCTATTTGTTGATAGTGATGTTGATATCTTTTTGAAACAGTGACTCTGCCATTTTTCAAATCTTCATGAAGTACACAATCTCCATTAATCGTTAAATATTCTTGGTAAGAAGCCTCTCCCTGATCATCAAAATAACGTATCGCTGATAAATAACCTCTGTCATCAAAAATATAACGCCGTTGTAACTGATCTCTTTCAAATTCTTCAAACCAAATTGAATACCCTTCTTGACTAAAATAAATATTTGTATAGGTCTGTTCACTCGTCACACATTTTAATAAATACGGCGTGTACACAAACTCAACATCATCCGGCCATTTTAAGTGATGATAATTAATCGCTTGTGGCGCATGGTGAATGAATCCTTGGATTTCATCAAACACAGACCAATACTTTGTCTCATATAAGTCATATCGATGTAAAAATGTTCTTAAATTTGGTGCATGATTGAGAACAATCAGACGATAATCTAAGTCATTTTCAAGGTGCATTCCCATTAAACTAATCATATCGTCAAATTCCGTCTTATTTTGTAGTTGATAATACGGCACAGTCGTGTCTTGCCACCATCGTTGGTCATCGTACCAAGCTGGAATAAAGTATTTCATAATTACCTCCTTACCAATACTGGTTTAAAAATGGCTTATATTTATCAAAATATAAATATGTACGAATTGTTTCTGCAATATTAATACTGATGTAAACTAATACAATCAGTTGTACTGAGAAATAAATTTCAGTAGATAAATGCGGTACAAACAATGTGAAATAAAGCGGTATACCAATAATGACTGTAACTAATGCCGATCCAAACCAACATACGCGTCGTGCTTGATAATTTAAATAACGTTCTGTACCCTTACCAGGTTTAACTCCTGAAAAATAATTGCCACTCTTTAAGAAATCTTTGGATTTTTGTTTAGTATTGATTAAAAATCTCGATAAAAAATAACCCAATAACATTTGAATCACTAAATACACCGAAATACCAATTGGACTATCAAATGTCATCATTGGCATATCATCTGAAACGTCTTTATTAAACATAGATAAAATAAAATGAATACCACTTTTCAAGAAAACAAATGCTGAAATACTCATCATTAAAGTAATACTGCCTGCAGGGTTAACTTTCCAAGATAAATAAGATCTCATATTTGTTGCGGAAACGTTCATTAAATCGATATATGGTATTCTCACTTCTACTAATTCAATGAATAATAAGATAAACAATGTGATTATCACAAGAGTGATTAACAACGCAATCACAATATGACTTGCATCTATATATTCCATTTTTTGATGCATCATTGATTTAATAATGCTAACCATTACAATCGGCATTGGTCCTGCGATGCCGTAACGACTATTTTTGTCAGCTAACCAAACTAATAACATCGTTCCAGTAACCAAAATCAAGATTGTTAAGTAAATATTGTCTTGATGAACACGTTCTTTCGAAACATATTCATGAATCACAAAATAACTTTGAATAACACTTAAAATTAATGTTAAGATGCGCTCTTTATAATGCTTCTCAAGACTTGTTTGTTTCATGTATTTATCCATATTCCGATAAGAAATCAGCATCAAGATAATCATTGATGTTAACCACGGACCTAATCCTAAAGTGAAAATGTTTAAAGTATTAACGTCTCCACCCATATTAGAAATAGCTATTTTAAAAAATGACTCATGTTTTACTTGCATATCGTTATAGGAAACGATGGAAATGTTTGTACCTAATATATAAATAAACAAGATAAAACATGTGTAAAGTATACGTTTATATATAATTTTATATTCGTATTGTTGTAAAAGTTTTAACATGTTGCACCTCTTTTATATCAAAAACATTAAAAAGACTAAGGTTATTTCACTAATTATTAAAATCTGATATAGATTTTTTAGTGAACAACGCCCCAGTCTTTTTAATTTTAGCCAACTATAAATTCAATTTATGCTTGAGAATCATCTTGATCATTTTCATCTTTCTTTTTCTTTCTCTTCATTAAACCTAAACCAACTAATAATGTCATAATGCCACCTAGTAACCCATTTTGTTTTATTGATTCACCAGTATCTGGCAATCTTTCTTCACTTTGCGCTCGTGTGCCATTATGTTTAGTCGCTTCTGATGTTGCGCTTAATGTAGACTGAGACTCACTCGTGCTCGTTGTTGCTTCACTTGTTGAAATAGATGTGCTCGTGCTGTGTGTATGATGCATACTCATTGAGTCTGACGGATGCATTGAGTTAGATTCAGATGTACTTGTTGAGCCGGACATACTTGTTGATGTTGAATTGCTCATTGAAGTCGAGTTAGACATACTTGTTGATGTTGAGTCAGAAATGCTTTGTGAACCAGACATAGATGTACTCAGCGATTCGGATGTGCTTGTCGAATCGGATGTGCTCAATGACGTTGATGTGCTTGTTGACACTGATTCTGAGTTACTGATAGATGTTGAATCGGATTCACTCATTGATGTTGAGTCAGATACGCTCGTTGAACCTGAACCAGACGTACTTAATGATTCGGATACGCTTGTTGAAGTTGAACCACTTGTTGAGACAGATGTACTTGTTGATGTCGAGTCTGAATCTGATGTACTCAATGATTCTGAGTCACTGATAGAAGTTGAATCACTTGTAGATTCTGATTCTACAGCACTTTGTGAACCACTGATACTTATTGAAGTAGAATCACTGATACTGTCTGATGTTGATAATGATGTCGACACCGACGTGCTTTGTGATGTCGATGTACTTGCACTCATTGACATTGATGTTGATATCGATGTACTTAAAGAACCAGATGCACTTGTACTTGTTGACTGGCTTTGTGCCATAGAATCACTTAGCGACTCTGATGTACTCGTTGAGCTCGAGTCACTTACACTTATTGAACCTGATATTGAGTCACTTAAACTTGTCGATGTTGAAACTGATACGCTTCCGCTCATTGAGTCAGATGTTGAAAGTGAAGTACTCGTTGAATTTGATCCACTGATGCTAGACGAATCACTTGTAGACACTGAGTCACTTTCAGATGCACTGATGCTCATAGAGTCAAATTGACTATTACTTGTTGAGCTTGACTGAGAATCACTCACGCTTGTTGACGTTGATTCTGATCCACTCATACTTTGCGAGCTACTTAATGATTTTGAATCACTTAATGAATCCGAAGTGCTAAGGCTTGTGGAACCACTTAAAGATATTGATCCACTTAATGAGTCGGAGTCACTTGTACTAGTAGAATCACTCATTGATATTGAATCACTTAGCGAGGTAGACTCGCTTACGCTTTCTGAACCACTTAATGATGTTGATGTACTCAATGAACCAGATGTACTTGTTGAAGTCGAACCACTTGTCGATTTTGAATCACTTAATGAATCAGATTCACTCACGCTTTCCGAACTTCTTAGTGACATCGATACACTTAATGATGACGAATCGCTTGTGCTTACTGAATCGCTCATCGATTGTGAGCCACTCAATGAACTAGACTCGCTTACACTTTCTGATTTTCTTAATGACGTTGAGACGCTCAATGAGCCAGAATCACTTACGCTTGTTGAACCACTCATCGATTTTGAGTCACTTTCAGAATTAGATTCACTTACACTTTCTGAATCATTTACAGATTCTGACATACTTTGTGAATCAGATATGCTTGCGCTCATTACTTCACTAGCCGATGTTGATGTGCTTGTCGAATCACTTAACGATATAGACGCGCTCATCGAACCAGATGTACTCGTACTTGTTGAGTCTGATGTTGAATCACTCACACTATCAGATAATGACGTTGAATCACTCACACTTGTTGATGTACTTGTTGAAAGCGACATACTTTGTGAATCCAGCGTACTTGTACGCATCGAAGTACTAGTTGAAGCTGATGTACTACGAGAGTCACTTGTTGATGTTGATGTACTTGCCGATCCAGATGCACTTGTACTTCTTGATGTGCTTTGTGAATCGCTTAATGATGTTGATGTTGAATCGGATTCACTTGTACTTTCTGATGTTGAGCCAGATTCTGATGTACTTTCGGATACTGACTCACTTACAATAGTCGACATTCGGATTGATGTTGATGTACTTTGTGAATTACTTAATGACGTTGATGTGCTTTGTGAATCGGATTCACTGCTTTGCATTGACGCTGACGTTGAATCACTTAATGATGTTGACGACGAATCGGATTCACTTGCGCTTGCTGACGTACTAATTGCATTCGATGTACTTTCTGATGTTGAGTTGCTTGTACTTGTTGAGTCACTGAGCGATGTTGACGCACTTTCTGATGTTGATTCACTTGCACTTGTTGATACACTTTGTGAATCAGATTCACTCTCTGAACCACTTAATGATGCTGATGTGCTTGTTGAACCTGATTGGCTCGTACTTTTAGACATACTTGTTGAATCGCTTAGTGACGTTGATGTCGATGTGGATTCACTTTGGCTTGTTGACTGACTTGTATATGATGATGTGCTTTGTGAATCGGATTCGCTCGTGCTTGTACTTGTTGAGGTTGAGGCACTTTGGCTTGCTGAGTTTGAGTCTACACCGCTTTGATTCATTGAGGCACTTAGTGACAATGATGTACTCGTTGAGTCAGACAAACTTGTACTCGTTGACGTACTTGTACTTCCTGATATTGATTGGGACATGCTCAGGCTCATTGATGTTGAATCGGATTGACTTGCACTTGATGATGTTGAGCCGGATTCACTCTCACTCGTTGAACCGCTTAATGATGTCGATGCACTTAATGACTCTGATTTTCTTGTACTGATTGAATCACTTGTCGACATTGATGCACTTAGTGAATTGGACTTGCTACCACTTGTGGAATCACTTAATGATGTTGACAAACTTGTAGAGTCAGACAAACTTGTACTCGTTGATGTGCTCAATGATGTTGAGACACTCTCGCTCTTAACCGTTGATGTTGATGCGCTACCACTTGTTGACGTTGAAATGGACGTACTACCACTTGTGGAATTGCTTAATGATGTTGATGTGCTACCAGATTCAGAATTACTATCTGATAAAGACGTACTATCGCTTGTTGAACCACTTAATGACTCTGATGTTGATTCGGATGTGCTTTCACTCAATGATTCACTTAAAAAAGCAGATGCACTTTTCGACTCTGAATCACTTGTACTATTTGATTCACTTAATGATATAGACGTACTCTCTGAACCAGATATCGCTTCACTGATAGAATCGCTCGTCGACGTTGAGTCGCTCGTTGAATCAGACTCCGATGTACTTAAGCTTGTGGAATCACTCATAGATGTTGATGTACGTTCTGAATTACTTGTACTTAACGATGTCGAAGTGCTCACCGAACCAGATGTACTTGTTGAGACACTTTGTGATATTGATTCACTTGATGCAGTTGAAGCTGATTTGCTATCACTCGTTGAATCACTAAACGACGTTGATATGCTTGTTGAATCGGATTGACTTGTACTCATTGAACCAGACGTACTTTGTGATTCCGACGTACGTACTGAACTACTTGTTGATGTTGATGTGCTTGTTGAACCTGATTGACTCGTACTTAGTGATAATGACTTACTATCAGAATCTGATGTACTTTGTGAATCACTTAATGATTCTGATGTACTACCTGACTGAGACGTGCTCATTGAACTACTTACAGACATTGATTTACTGTCTGATGCAGATAATGACCCACTTGTACTGATAGAGTCACTGACTATCTCTGAAGTACTCATTGAGTCTGATGTGCTTGTTGAGACACTTTGTGACCCTGCTACACTTAATGATCCAGATACTGAATCACTTGTACTCGTTGAATCGCTTAATGATTCTGATGTACTCATCGATTTAGAATCGCTTGTACTTAATGATATTGATGTACTTTGTGAATCTGATTTGCTTGTTGACGCACTTTGAGAGTTGGCTATGCTATTTGAAATACTGATAGAGTCCGAGGTGCTAGCTGACTCGCTCAATGATTCTGATGTACTAATTGAATTTGATGTACTATCACTTACCGATTGTGATGTACTAGCCGAATCAGATGTACTTGTTGATAAGCTTTGTGACTTAGACAAGCTTCCTGATGTACTCATACTTAATGAGTCACTGAGTGATGTTGATGTACGCAATGAATCAGATGTACTTGTTGATAGACTTTCGGATTTTTCAGTACTGCTAGAGTTCGAAATCGAATCGCTTAATGATGTTGATTTACTAGCTGAATCCGACATGCTTGATGATACACTTTGTGAATTCACTAAACTTGTGCTTGTTGAGCTTGATACACTATTACTTTCAGATGTGCTTAATGACTTAGATGCACTCACTGAATCAGATAGGCTTACACTTGTCGATTTCGAGGTACTAGCTGATGTAGATACTACAATCGATCCTGATGTGCTTGTTGATGCACTTTGTGAGTCAGCTTTACTCGTTGAGACACTTTGGGATTGTTGGGTACTTCCCGATGTTGATACGGAATCACTCATGCTATTTCTTGTTACTTCATATTTAAAAGTTGTCGTCGTTTTGTTACCGCTCGCATCTGTAGAAACGATTGTTATAGTACTTGTACCAATGTTTGTTGGTGTACCACTAATAGTATTATTTGTGCTATCGAATGTTAATCCAGACGGCAATCCTGTGACTGTATTTGTTACTGCATTCCCACTATTATCTTGCGTAGCAATTTTAATCGGGGATATTGGTGAATACACTTCTGATGATTGATCTCCTATTGGTGTCACTGTTGGTGCTGTCGTATCCACAACATTTATTGTAAAAGTTGTCGTCGATTTGTTATTTGCTTGGTCAGTAGATACTACTGTCACTGTTGATTGACCAATTTTTGTTGGTGTCCCAATGATTGAATTCGTTGCACTATCATAACTTAATCCGCTTGGTAATCCTGTAACTGTATTTGTCACAGTCCCAGTACCATTATCCGTTGTAGTCAACACTATAGGATTCATTGTTTTACCCACTTCAATGGTTTGATTGCCTACAGTTACAGTTGGTGCTTTTACATCAGTAAAATAATATGTCACTGATTGTCCAGCATTCGTCATTTTTACAGTTTTATTTGTATCATTATAAGTTGACGCATATGAACTATCGACAGATGTGTAGTTATATCCTTTAGCAGTCAATGCAGATTGCTGATTATCGATTGTCACGACTTGATCAACATTTCCTGAATATGTTTTTGGGGGAATAATATCTTTACCTGTTGTTACATCAACGTATCTCACTTGTGTAACAGCAGATTCTGTATATTCGAATGTTCCAAATTGTACTTGTTGTAAATTTGTCGCGCCACCTGTTGAGGCTGTCATTGATAATGAAAAGTTGGTCGTACCACTTTTTGCAATCCAATCTGAAATATTACGTGTCCATGTTTGACCTGCATACGTGACAGTCATAACTTTTGTATCACCATTATAATTAATATCAAAATCTTGAAATGCGTTATTTGTTGGTTGAACATTTAACTTTGCAGCATTATCAGCTGCTGAACTTGATGTATATGTTGATGCAACACCATAACTATCTGTTGTTACAAAGGCACCAAACGCACCTCCACCAGCAACACTAGATGGGTCAGCTTTCGCCTTTGCTGATGCATTCGGTGTAGATGTATTGTGATACGTATCCAATTTGAAGCCAAATGCGTTACTTAAGCCACCAATACCTACTGCGGCACCGTTTAACCCTGTTTCTCCCAATACACCAGGTGAAAAGGCAAAACCGATACCATCTCCACCATTTCCATGCCCTTCATATTTGTTACCTAAATTTACTTTTCCAGAAAAATGAAAACTTTTATTAGAGTCAATACGTGTTCCTAATGTAATAGCACCTTTTTGGCTGTATGCATCCTGCGTTAACGTCACAATACCGGTACTTTGATCATAAGTAGCATTACCTGACGTTGTCATATATTGTTTGAGGTTATCTTTATTAACCGTAATCGTATTAGCGGTTACTGCACTTGTCGTCGCTGCTGACGCAAATGTTGACATAGCTAAGCGACTGAAAGTTCGAATTTTTACTGGTGCGGTGCTAGTTGACGTTGTGCTAGTTTTGTTTAAGTTGGCTGAAGATGGCGTTGTGCTTTGTGAAGTGTTATTTGATGCAGTACTTTGATTTGTTGATGTATTAATTGGTTGTTCTGTACTTGAAGTTGAAGCTACAGATTTAGTATCAGAACTTGATGTAGTATTCTTTGAGAATGTTGATTCTGATGTAGATGTCAATTTTTCTTGTTGATTGCTTGTACTATTAGTTGTCGAAGTGACATTTTCAGACTTTTCACTTGAGACTGTGTCACTATTTGATGTTTGTACCGAACTACTATTTTTCGTTGTGCTTTGTGAAGTGTTATTTGATGCAGTACTTTGATTTGTTGATGTATTA
>OKMY01000020.1_pt1 | contig 113647 bp, 103 predicted proteins | sample 1614131 | NCBI WGS metagenome assembly OKMY01 (sample SAMN04436908, study PRJEB24849) | human gut metagenome | biome: human gut; feature: NICU; material: stool | host: Homo sapiens | place: USA: Saint Louis, MO | collected 2012-04-20 | reverse complement strand
TACTACCTAGAATGCCTACTTTCTGCCCGCCTTCAGGCGGGCTTTTTTACGCCATGAATAAGGCGTTTAAGTAAGCAAAGGAAAACATCGTTTGAAGGCTGCGCTTTGCGTAGCCTTACTTTTTTCAGGCCCACGGGAATCATTATCGATAAGTCTCGTTGTTCAATTAGCCCGATGGGCCTGCCCCCCTAATTCAAACAGCACCCCGTTAGCCCGGAGGTGGAGACTATGAAAATGAACAATCAGAACGAGAATATCGTTACCCATTTCTTTGCGTGGTTGGCTGCTGTTGCCTCAATGCTGGGGATCACTACTCAGGACATGGTTTATATCCTCTTTGGTTTCATCGGCGTGGTGATTTCTCTCGCGTCGTTTGTGTTGGGGAGAATGGATGCGCGGAAAGAGCGAAACGAAGACAGTAAGCGAACGCAGTTGCTGGCTGATTATCTCCATGGCGTGCAGCAGAAACCAGTTCGTGAGCGCCCATCGTCTGCTGAAGTGATCACAGAATCAATGAACAGGATAAACAACGATGGCGCAGTTGACTAAAAGAGCCGGTACCACCGGCGCGGTTTGTTCTGTGGCAGCGATTATCGCAATAGTGCTTAATGCTGGTCACGTGCGTACCAACGAGCGTGGGCTCGATCTGATTGGCAACGCTGAAGGTTGTCGGCGTGATCCCTATGTCTGCCCGGCAGCTGTGCTAACCGATGGCATCGGAAACACACACGGAGTTAAACCCGGTGTGCGCAAAACTGACAAGCAGATCGCCGCTGACTGGGAAAGAAACATCCTTGAGGCCGAGCGTTGCGTAAATACCTATGGCAATGGCCGACGGCTGAGCGACAACACATTTTCAGCGGTAACGTCGATCACCTTTAACGCAGGCTGCGCCAATATGCAGAAATCGACATTGTTTGCGCTACTCGTGAAAGGTCATGTTACGCAGGCATGTAACCAGTTCCCTCGCTGGGCGTACGGTGGTGGGAAAGTTATTCCCGGCCTTGTGACTCGTCGCGCAGCAGAGAAACAGCTCTGTCTGGAAGGTGTGAAATGAGCCGATTAACCGCCATTATCAGCGCTGTTGTGATCTGCCTGTTAGTCAGCCTCGGCTGGCTGACCAGTCACTACCACGACAACGCCACCGAGTTCAAAAGGCAGCGTGACGAGAAGGTTAAAGCGCTAAACCTTGTGAACGAGACCATCACCGACATGACAACTCGGCAGCGCGATGTTGCAGCGCTCGATGCCAAATACACGAAGGAATTAGCCGATGCAAAAGCTGAAAATGATGCTCTGCAGCGTAAGCTTGATAATGGTGGTCGGGTGCTCGTCAAAGGCAAGTGTCCAGTGTCAGCCCCAACCCAAACCGCCGGCGCCGCCAGCATGGGCGATGATGCCACCGTCGAACTCTCTGCAGTTGCTGGACGAAACGTTCTCGGTATCCGGTCCGGAATCATCAGCGACCAAACAGCCCTGAGAGCCCTGCAGGACTATATTCATACGCAATGCCTCAGATAAAAAAGCGAGGCCAAGCCTCGCTTAGATTACTCACCCAACTTTGCGGTAAGGGTAGCCAGCTTTTTTGATGTGGGCATCAAAATACTGGCCTTTTGACGACGCATTCATTAGTGCTGTGTATACGGTAGATGGAACCCTTGCGTATTGATAAATGCCACCGCTATGGAATGCAATTTCCAGAGTTGAAGTGGCGTGGTCGTAACCAACTGAATGGAGATTTGAAGATGAAACAGGTTGACGATTCAAAACGGTTTCCTCTTTTGAGTGGGAAGAGTCCCGAGGAGATCGTAAAACTATTCAACAGCTACAACTTTGTCGACGATCATGGTCATCGACTGGATATGTGCCAGGACTTCAAAGACTTGGTTGAACTGGTTAGCCATGCCTGACAGCGTTAAGAAGTAACCTGGCCAGCAACCTGCAGGGCTACAGAAATCCGCTTTCCTTCAGTGTTTTAGCCAATAAGTAATTGGTGATTACTCCAAGAGAAACCCCAACAATCCACGGCACAGCTGAATTAAGCATTAGCGAGTTGTTCACATTAATGCTGGCGGTAATGCAGGCATAGGTATTTGTAAAAGCAAACCATGTAAATAGTATCTGTTTCATTTGGTTATCTCCATGCTTTCCTTCCCAACAATATCCACCTACGAGCTAGTAAAAGCAAACCAGGTACAACCGAAAAGGGTATGAAATGAGTGAAGCAAAACCGCAGGACGGCAGCACAGTAAAGGGCTACCGCACATTAACCGCTGGCGACATTGAGCGAATGAACCGCCTTAAAGGCGTCAGCCGCCACTTCTGTAGTTTGCTTGATACCGAGCGAGGTGAATTGTTGGCTGTCCGTAATGGCCCAGCAATGTTAAGCGCTGAGCAGGCTCGGGAGATTGATGAAGCTATGCGTAGCCTGGCAATCGCCCGCACCAAAATGCAGGAAGCCTGTATGTGGGCATGCCGCGCAGTTGCCCGGACAGATTCTGACTGTTAATCCCACTAAGGGATAAATCACCAACTAACCCCATCCGAGGATAAAGCAATGAAGCAATAAGCGGATAAACCGTAGCCGAAAGGCAATGCAGCAGTCATGATGCTGGCCTGAGTCGCCATAGAGCGAGCCTGTGTAGTGACGGGTCAAGGTTCTTATATCAAAACAAGCTCCGGTAAAGCGGCGCGAGCGCCAAACGCGCACCGGTTATAAGCGGCGATGATGCGACAGCAACTCAAGGGCATGAGCGTGGCCACTTCGGATAGTGGCAAAGCGTTACAGGATCCATTCATTGAGTGGCTTCGATAATGTTTTTCGATACAATCATCCTAAATTGCATGGGGTGATCATGAACGCAGAATACATTTCATATGAATCATTGATAGCGGCACGGGATGCAGCTGAATGGGGTTTTTGGTCGATGATTGGAGCTTGGGTGTCAGCAATGGCTACTTTAACGGCTGCTATTGTTGGTTTTCTGGCTATCAATGTCTGGCGTAAGCAGGAAGAGGCGAAGGAGTTAAAGAACTTTAGGGTTGCAGCTTTTAGGTATCACAACTCACTTATTTTCGCGCCACAATATATGAAGGTTAAGGAAAACGACTCTCATATGGCTAGGGCAAAGAATGTTTTCGATGAGCACCAAAACCTATATGTTTCTACCCTTATGATGCATGATGTAAGGACTAGAGGTCATGCATCACGAATCCTTAACAATATTTCAGATATATATAAAAGATATAGGGATTCGGAGATTAGCAATCATGAAGCTCATGAAGAGATTATGCAAATAATTAAGACCGAGCCACTATTTGGCATGTGTAAATAACACCCATCATCAATTGTTTTAAAATATAATTAAATTCAAAGAGTTATATTGATATATACTTATGAGTATTCGGTTAAGGCCAGAATCTCCTGAGAACTTCACTAACCCAGAATGAAAAGACCGAGCTTTGTCTGGTATGTGTTCAGCAGGTTATCTGCATCAGGCAGTCGCTGTTGTCCCGATAAGGGCTGACCTTAGAGAAGACACACCGATCCCCGGAATGGAGGTTCCGTTCACGTGGCAGGCTAGTCTGGAGTTAAACGCGAAGCTTTACTCTGCGCTGGGTCGGTGCAATCTGGATAAGGCGGGGATTAGAAGTATAGAGGATAGCCGGTCAGATAATAGTGAGCTAGGCTCAATGTGAATCGCTGAAAAAACTCAGAAAACAATAGTTTAATCAGAAAGAGTTTGATGAGTGGTTTGTGCATGTAGCCTCCTTTGAGAAAGAGAAGAGGACGATTCCTCTTCTATACTCGCCACTAATACCTGTCGCGATGAGTCTTTGCCCGAACCAGCCTTCTTTCCCCTCTTATCCTCGCCACTAATTATGACAGGCTGTCTAACGTGTTGGACAACGTCGAGCATTCCAGAGGAATGTTCTGCATGGCAGAAACTGAAGATCGCCGACCATTCCCTCCCGTCAACTTCACTAGCGAAAACTGGCTGCCGTATACCCGGCTGATCCCTGCTACCGAAATCGGCGAATGGGTAAATCAGAACATCCTCTCCGAAGAGGGCCGAATCCATAACCCTGCAGCATTCGAACAGTTTAAGCTGGAAAATAGTATTTCATTGATAGTATGCCTGCCTGTTAGCAGAGCTGCATCCGCACGCAGTGTCTTCGACAAGCAAATCGAGTTCCCTGTTGTACTATTAAGTGTCGGTAGCTCATTTTTTTGCTCTATAAGCTTTCTCTTTTAAGTGCTCCAGTATAGGTTTGACACTATCAATCCAGTCGTTTTTTGATGTGTCGACAGTGTGAATAAAAACATTGGCAGCCCCTCGTTCTAATAAGCCTCTGGCTTGTACATCTTTGTGGAGTAAGACAAGGGTTGGCTTTTTTAATGATAGAGCGATGGCTGTCTCTATCTGATTCCATTCAGTAGGTAAAACAACGTTATTAACTTTATTTTCTTTAATGGAGCCAGCAGTTATGTATATCTGGGGTAAGGCGAATATAATTACACATTCACATCGAGTCATTAGCTCAACAATATCATCAAAGGGTGTTTGTAAGCATGGTTGACTAATCCCAATTGTATTGCCGTACATCATTAAATCTGGGAGTGTGTCGTCAAATTTTCCTAAAGCATCTTTTAATTCTTCAGGTAGCCAATTAGGCCGTGATATGAAAACCTCCATCAACCCGCTCTCTTTGCTCATAAATCAATCTCCTGCATAAAAGTACTTTTTCGTTGAGAACAAAAAAACCTCTCAACATTATCGTTCTTAAATCGAATGAAAACTAGAGGTACTAATGGCAAAACCGGACTGGGGCGAGCTTCAGCAACGGTTCCTGTCCGACCATGCCGCAACCGGCGTATCACCGAAGGATTGGTGTAAAGCGCAGGGACTGAACTACGCTACCGCCCGTCGATATATCAAGAAGCCTTCTGCGCAAACTGCGCAAAAAAGTGCGCAGAAAAAAGTGCGCACTGCACAAAAGGAAAAATGCGCAGAAGAGCTGGTGGACGATGATGGTCTTACTGCTCAACAACGCTTATTTGTCGCGGAATACTTGAAGGACAACAACGCCACACAGGCCGCCATCCGTGCCGGATATAGCAAGAAGACTGCTGAACAAATTGGTTATCAGCTGCTTCAGAAAACTTCAGTTGCGCAGGCCATTGCGCAGCAGCAGAAAGCGTCGATTGTGCGCACGCTCGGTAGCGCTGATGAAGTGCTTGAGCAGATGTGGCGCCTGGCAACCTTCGATGCCAATCAGCTTTCTCAGTATCGCCGCGGGAGCTGCCGTTACTGCTGGGGCTTCGGTCATCAGTATCAGTGGCGCGATGCCGTAGAGTACGAAGAGAAACGCCTCGAGGCACTTGAGCGAAAACGTCGAGAGCCTTTGGATGATGGCGGCTACGGTTACGACCACACCAGCGCACCTAACCCGAAATGTCCTCGCTGCAGCGGCGATGGCATAGGACAGCCTTTCTTCGCCGATACGCGCAAGCTGGCGCCAGATGCTGCGCTTGCCTATTCCGGCGTGAAGCTCGGAAAGAACGGCGTTGAGATAACCGCTATCAGCCGCGAACGAATGTTCGAAGCGGTAATGAAGCGTCTCGGCCTGGCTGATAGTGAATTCGCCCAGCGTCTACAGCAGATTGAAATCGAGCGCCGGCAGCTGGAGATCGACAAGCTCCGTAAAGAGCTGGCCGCTGACCCGGAAGATGACGAACCAACGCCAGTTGCGATCAATATCAACGTAGTCGATGCGCGATTGAGGGAAGAGGATGGCGATAGCTCCGACGCTTAACGTTCCCCAGGCTCGTTTTCTGGCTATGCAGCAGAAGTTCAAAGCCTATGTAGCTGGTTTTGGATCCGGTAAGACATGGGTTGGCTGCGGTGGAATATGCAAAGGGTTCTGGGAGTTCCCCAAAATAAACCAGGGCTACTTTGCCCCGACTTATCCTCAGATCCGCGATATTTTCTACCCCACGGTGGAAGAAGTTGCTCACGACTGGGGACTGAAAGTCAAAATCGTTGAAAGCAACAAAGAGGTCCATTTCTACAATGGGCGCCAGTACCGCGGCACGACAATTTGTCGGTCGATGGAAAAGCCCGACACGATAGTAGGCTTTAAAATAGGCAATGCGCTGGTGGATGAACTCGACGTTCTGAAAGCGGATAAGGCGCGTCAGGCGTGGCGAAAAATAATCGCGCGTATGCGTTATAAGGTTGATGGTCTGCGTAATGGCATTGACGTGACTACCACACCTGAAGGATTTAAGTTCGTCTATAACCAGTTTGTTAAGGCTGTGAGGGAAAAGCCTGGACTGAGGTCGATGTATGGTCTGGTACAGGCTTCGACATTCGACAACGAAAAGAACCTGCCGGATGACTATATTCCTTCGCTTCTGGCGAGTTACCCGCCGGAATTGATCAAGGCATATCTGAACGGCCAGTTTACTAACCTGACCAGCGGCACCATTTATCATCAGTTCGACAGAGTGCTGAATAATTCCAGTGAGGAAGAGCAGCCAGGTGAAGCGCTGTATATCGGGATGGATTTCAACGTCGGGAAGATGGCCGGGATCGTCCATGTATTGCGGCTCGGCTTACCACACGCGGTAACAGAGATTATCAACGCTTACGATACGCCAGACATGATACGCATCATCAAGGAACGTTTCTGGCTGTATGCCGACGGTGACTACCGCAAGGTCCGCGAGATTTATATTTACCCGGATGCCTCTGGTGACTCCAGGAAATCAAACAACGCCAGCAAAACAGATATTGAGCAGCTCCGACAGGCTGGATTTAACGTCATCGTTGATGATGCTAACCCGCCGGTAAAGGACCGCATCAACTCCATGAACGCCATGTTCTGCAATGGTAATGGCGATCGCCGGTACAAGGTGAATGTGGCCCGTTGCCCGGTCTATGCCGACTGCCTGGAACAACAGGTGTGGGATAAAAACGGCGAGCCGGATAAAAAGAGCGATAACGATCACCCCAACGATGGCGCCGGTTACTTCATTGTGAAGCAATTCCCAATCGTTCGACCTGCATTCTCTATTTCACTGGACACGACATTCTGATGGCCAATAACGATATTACTTATGTTCGCCCTGAGGTCAGGGCGGCGATGCCCGTGTGGAAAAAAATTCGTGACGTGTGCAAAGGGGCTGATGCTGTAAAGACCGCCGGGAATGAATACCTCCCTTTTCTGGATCCGTCCGATAAGTCTGCACGCAATAAAAAGCGCAATGCTGATTACATTCAGCGCGCCGTTTTCTACGCGATAACGGGCAATACAAAGGTGGGGTTACTGGGGCTGGCATTCAGAAAAGACCCGACCATGACCGCGCCGGATAAACTGAATTATCTTCGTGATAACGCCGATGGTGCTGGTGCCAGCATTTATCAGCAGTCCCAGCAGGTTACAGAAAATATTCTGGAGGCCGCGCGCGAGGGGCTTTATACGGATTATGCAGCTGAGACCGACGAGGCGATCATCCTTCGTTATCAGGCGGAAAGCATCATTAACTGGCGCACCAAACGCATCAATGGACGCGATCAACTGGTGCTGGTGGTTTTACGCGAATGCATGGAAAAGGAAGATGGTTTTGCGTACAAGGATGAAATCCAGTATCGGGAACTTGCCCTGGAGGACGGCAAGTTTATCTGCAGGGTGTGGCGAAAGTCGGCCGATGCAGGGTCTTTTTCCGTCGATTCTGAGTATCACCCGAAGCCTAAAGGTGAGGATTTTTGGGATGAGATCCCCTTTACCTTCGTTGGTGCACAAAATAACGATCCCAGCATCGACGAGTCGCCATTAGCCGCCCTCGTTGAAATTAACCTTGGTCATTATCGAAATTCGGCGGATTACGAAGACAGCGTATTTTTCTGCGGTCAGGTTCAGCCGGTGATTTCCGGGCTTGATACCGCCTGGCGTGACTGGCTGCAGGATAAGGGAATTCGTGTCGGTTCTCGTTCTCCATTCCTGCTACCGAAGGAGGGGAGTTTTACCTATGCTCAGGCGCAACCAAACACCCTGGCTAAAGAGGCGATGGACAGTAAGCGTGATTATTCTGTTCAGCTTGGCGCCCGGCTTATCGAGCAGAACGGCGCGGTTAAAACCGCCACGCAATCCAGCGGCGAGCAAACCGCATCCACATCGGTGCTCGGCATTTGCGTTTCCAATGTCTCGGAGGCCTATACGCTGGCGCTCGGCTGGTGCGCCAGATATCTCGGCATAAAAGGCGAGGAATACCGTTACAGCATCAATCAGGAGTTTATCGCCAAAGTCGCAGAATCCGGCATGGTAACGGCAATCGTCAATGCCTGGCAGTACGGTGCGATTCGCGACACGGATATGGTCAGAGCTCTGCAGAGGCTTGACCTGATAGATCCCGCTGATGACCCTGAAACTGTCATTGACGCTATTCGTAACGGCGCGCCTAACCTGATTGGTGGCAATAATGGCAACGGCGAATGACAAACTGCAGGATGAATCCATAGCCCACGCTATATGGGTGAGTCGCTACAGTACCGGCGTTGCCAACAGGATGATAAAAGTCCTGAATGACAGCGACGCCGAACTTACCGCAAGGTTGCTGGTGGCTATTGATACGCTGGACGCCGAGAGCTTTACCCTTTCTAGGCTGGAAGCGTTACTGGTAAGCGTCAGGGCAATAAACAAGGATGCGATACAGTCGATGTATGCAGCTCTTACTGCCGAGTTGCAGGAACTGGCGAAGCACGAAGCCACTTTTCAGATGAGCCTCTTCCAGTTTGCTATTCCCGACGATGTTCTTGCTCTTCATCCGCTGGTGGGCATCTCCCCGGATGCGGTTTATGCCGCGGCGATGGGGCGTCCATTCCAGGGACGTTTGCTGAGTGAATGGGCCAGCAACCTCGAAGCTGATCGGATGGCGCGCATATCCAATACGGTGCGGCAGGGATTCCTGCTGGGCGATACGCAGGAGCAAATCGCAAAAAAGGTCCGTGGCCATGCTAATCGTGGTTACCAGGATGGCGCGCTGCAGATGAGCCGGGCCAATGCAGCCAGCATTGCAAAAACGGCAGTAGGGCATCTTGCATCGACAGCCAGGCAAAGCTTTGCGTCGGCGAACGACGACATTCTGAAGGGTAAGCAGTGGTTATCTACTTTGGATAACCGGACATCAAAGGATTGTCGGATCCGCGACCGTCTCAAGTACACGCTGGATAATAAACCGATAGGGCACAAGGTGCCTTATTTGCAGGGGCCTGGAAAAATCCACTTTTGCTGTCGGAGCACTGAAACTTACATCCTGAAATCGTCCGAGGAGTTGGGTATCAAAGTCGGCGAAATCAAGGATAGCTCGCGCGCCAGCATGGATGGACAGGTTCCGGCTGATACGAATTACCAGGACTGGTTCTCCCGGCAGTCGTTCACGCGACAAGCTGAGATTGTCGGAGAAACGCGCGCCAGGCTGATTCGTGATGGCGGCATGTCTCCCGATGAGTTCTACAACGACAGAGGCGAGTGGCTGACGCTGGACCAGTTGCGCTCAAAGGATGATCAGGCATTCAGAAACGCCAGGCTTTAACCAACATATCTTATTCAATCAGGCTGCCTTCGGGCGGCCTTTTTTATTGGGCCAGGCCCACAGTAACTATCCCAAGGGGACAACATGCTTATTCGTAACATGCTCATTAAATATTATTCGGCAGCTGGTGGTGAAGGTGGTGATGGCGGTGGATCCGGTAGTGGTGCGCCCGAGATTACGCCGGAAATCCAAAAGCTGATCGATGAGCAGGTCAGTGCTCAGGTTTCAGGCCTGAAAAATAAAAATAGTGAGTTACTCGGTAAGCTCAAAGAGTCCACTGAGTCGCTTAAGCGTTTTGAAGGTATCGATCCTGACGCGGTGAAAACTATTCTCCAGCGTTTCTCTGATGATGAAGAGGCGCAACTGATCGCCGCCGGGAAAATTGACGAGGTACTGGATAAACGCACTGAGCGGCTACGTGCTGATGTTGATAAGCAAATCAAAGCCGCTAATGAACGCGCTGAAAAGGCGGAAGCGTTCTCCAACAAATTCCGTGATCGTGTCCTGGGTGATGCTATCCGCAGCGCAGCGCTTAAGGCTGGCGCGCTGCCAGAAGCATCCGACGATCTGATTCTTCGTGCTAAAGGCACATTCCAGCTCAACGACGAAGGCGAGGCCGTAGCAGTTGATGCAAATGGCGATGTTCTGTTCGGTAAAGACGGAAAAACTCCGCTCACCCCGGTTGAGTGGGCTCAATCTCTGAAAGAGACGGCCCCGCACCTGTTCCCGCGCGCCGAAGGCTCTGGGGCTGGTGGTCATAAACCCGGTGGCGGTGGCGGTAGTCTGAAACGTTCAGAAATGAGCTCAAGCGACAAAGCGGACTACATCCGCAAACATGGCCAGCAGGCCTATCTCAAATTGCCTAAGTAAGGACTAATCAATGTCTACGACCGTAAACAACGACCTGATTATCTATGATGACCTCGCGCAGACTGCGTTTCTTGAACGTCGCCAGGATAATCTGGAAGTCTTCAACGCCGCTTCAAACGGCGCAATCATTCTCGACAACGAACTGATCGAGGGTGATTTTCGCAAGCGCACCTTCTATAAAGTTGGTGGCTCTATCGAATCACGCGACGTTAACTCTACCGACCCGGTAACGGGTAAAAAAATCGGTGCTGGCGAATCTGTCAGCGTCAAGGCGCCGTGGAAATACGGCCCGTATGAAACCACGGAGGAGGCGTTTAAACGTCGGGGTCGCGACGTTAGCGAATTCTCCGAGGTGATCGGCGTCGACGTCGCTGATGCAACGCTTGAAGGGTATATCAAGTATGCCCTACAGGGCCTTGTTGCAGCTATTGGCGCAAATGCTGACATGACTGTATCAGCGGATATTGCCACTGATGGTAAGAAAACGCTGACCCGTGGCCTGCGTAAATACGGCGATAAATTTAACCGTGTTGCGCTGTTCGTTATGCATTCCACGACCTATTTCGACATTGTTGATCAGGCTATCGATAACAAAATTTACGAAGAAGCTGGCGTGGTTGTTTATGGCGGACAGCCAGGTACGCTGGGTAAACCGGTGCTGGTAACTGACACCATGCCGGTTGACGCGATTCTTGGTCTGGTGGCTGGTGCGGTATCTGTAACGGAATCACAGGCTCCGGGCTTCCGTTCTTACGACATCAACAACCAGGAAAACCTCGCAGTGGGTTATCGCGCAGAGGGTACGGTTAACGTTGAACTGCTGGGTTACAGCTGGGATGAGACGAAGGGCGCTAACCCTGACCTGACCAAAATCGGCACTGGCGCGAACTGGAAGAAACATTTCACCAGTAACAAATCCACTGCAGGCGTACTGATTAAGCTGGAAGCCCCTGCGGGGGAGTAACCCTGTCAGTGGATAAAACTTCCGCAACTGCTGACAGTACCGACGCGGTGACCGTTTCGCTCAAGTACACCAGAAATGGTGCCGGAGTCTCCGGGGCAGCTGTGGCGTGGACGTCTACTGGCGGCACGCTAAGTGCTTCGACGTCACAGACAGGGTCTGCTGGTGGCTCGACCGTGAAACTCACCTCTGATACGGCTGGCTCCTTCACGGTGACGGCTACCGTTGACGACGTGGTGAAAACAACTGAAGCGATCGCGTTCACTGCTCCAGCGGGTGGTTAACTGACGGGGCGAAAGCCCCGTTTCTTTTGGTGAGGATCCGATGACCGTTTATATAACAATCCAGGATGTTGACGAGTTGCTGGGGGATACCTGGGCTGCCGCCGACAAAAAGGGTAAAGCCGTGCTACAGGCAAATACCTGGATGACGGCGCTGAACCTTCAGGATATCGAGCCGGAGGATATCCCCGAAGAAGTTAAGCAGGCCGGAGCGTTTATCGCTTCCGTAGCCGCTGCAGGCAATCTGTATCAGCAAAAAACAGATTCCGGCGTGGTGACGAGCAAAAGCGTTGAGGCCGACGATGTGAAGGTTTCCCGCACTTTTGCCGAGCTTTCAACCACCAGCACTGAATTACTCGATCCTGATTTGCAACTGGCGCTGGATATGCTCAAACCGCGGATGATTAACCCTTTCCAGACGTTCTTTGTGAGGGCGTGATATGTCCGATTTGAAGGTGGTCCCATTCCAAAAGCCCAGCCATCACAACATTGATAACGACCAGGTTATTCGCCTGCTGAAACAGGCTCTGGAGCGAGCCAAAAACGGCGGCTGCCACAGCGTCGCAGTGATACTGCTTGATGATGAGGGTAACGCGATTGATTGCTGGCATAACGGTGGGCGCCCCTATGTGATGGTTGGTGCTATGGAGTCGCTTAAAACTGACTTTATTCATGCTCATATTGAGCGGCGGTAAGGGGGTAACATGCAAAATCCGGATGTGCATTATGCCGGTGACGGGCTCGGTCCTCGCGATGTGTTTGTGAATGGAAACCCGATCAGACATGTCGTTTATGCAAACCCGGCAAAGGGCGTTGTTGAGTTTGCTCCGCTCCCGCTGCGGGTTAAGCGCAACGGCGAAATTTATACCCGCAAACTCCACGGTACAGTGATCGTTAAACCTCAGCAGCCTATTGGTGGGTGCAATGGGCATTCGTGACGAACTCCAAACTGAAGTCGCCGCAGCCTTCGATACAGACCTGCAGGATGCCGTTAAGGATTTCACTGGGTCATACACCGTTCGGGGTGCATGGGACCCGGTAACGGAAACCGGCACTGAAACACAGGTGACTTACTCGGGGCGTGGAGTGCTGGCGCGCTATAAACTGCGCCGTATCGATGGCGTTAACATTCTGCATGGTGATGTGAAGCTAACCGCCCTGGTTAACGAGGTGACTGATAAGCCGGCCGTCGGGCATATCATCACCGCACCGGATCCGATTACGGGTGAGCTTCAGCGCTACGAGGTCATCACCGCTTCTGCCGACTCTGCTGGCGCTGCGTACTCCATTCAACTGCGGAGGGCGTGATATGGCTAAGGGCTGGAACATTGACCCGGCGGCATTCGCCGGGCTGGTGGCCGAAGATGTCAAACTACGCCAGCGGACAATCGCCATTCAGCTGCTGAATGAAATCGTTCAGCGGTCGCCGGTAGGAAACCCGGAGCTGTGGGCCATCAACGCGACCGCGGTTCAATACAACAAAGCTGTTGGGGAATGGAACGAATCTCTTTATGCCGATCCTGCCAACCTGACAAAGACAGGCCGTCTCAGAAAGAAAGTCCGTGTTAATGACAGCATGGATATCAGGCGGCCGGCTGAGTATCGCGCAGGAACCTTCAGGGCATCGCATTTTGTCAGCATCGGCGAACCCGATCACTCCGTCCCGACCGAGCCGGATCCGCGTGGGACAATGACGTTTCTTAATGGCAAAAATATTATTGACCAGGCGCCAGCCTACTCGGTGATTTACATCCAGTCGAACCTGCCTTACTCCGTGCCTCTGGAGAATGGCCACTCAACGCAAGCGCCGACAGGCGTCTATGCCGTCTCGTTTAATGGTGTGATTCAGGCCTACAAATGACCCTTACAGAAATCAGAAACGCTGTCATTTCCCGAATGGCGGCACAGACCGCTATTGCCTCTGATGCGGTGGATTATCCCAATGGTCCTGTATTTGACCCCAGCAACCGCGATATCTGGGCCCGCCTCACCAACATTGCAGGACAGGCTGGCGCAACCGAGATCGGGGATGGGCCAGTCGTCCACAGGACGGGCTTACTCATCATTCAGCTGTTTGTTCCGGTCGGATCCGGGACGTTGCTTATCTCCCGAACGGCCGACCAGCTAACGGAGCTATTCGAGTTTAAGGACGACGGAAAGCTGAGTTATTTCGCTGTTTCTGCTGTGCCGGCGGGTGAGACCGATGGCTGGTTACAGCTCAATCTTCAAATTCCTTATCGCGCTCTGTAGCGCACAAAAAACAGGAGGCTCCTGTGAGCTCAGGTGCAAAAGTAGTAGCCGCGTTTATTCGCGAGACAACACCAGGAATCACGCCTACAGCAGGGGCGTGGAACCTGCTGCGTCGTTCTTCATTTGGTCTGAAACCAACGCAGAACACCAATGATAATGACGAAATCGCTGGTGACCGCATGGCGCAGGGTGTTTCACGCGGCACAGTGGATGTCGGCGGCGATGTCGGCACGCGGTTTCGCTGGAACCAGCATGATGATTTTCTTGCCAGCTGCTTCGGTTCCGAATGGGTAAATAACGTGCTGACGATGGGTAATGGTCGCATTACGTTCTCCGTGGCGACTTTTGCCAGTGATGTGGGGATCGCCCAGATTGCCCGCGGTTGTCAGGTTGGCACCTTCCAGATGGAAATCCCGGCCGATGGTGATATCACTGCAACCATTACATTTGCAGGGCTGGACTGGGAGACGAAGGGGGACGATACCAGCTATTTCACCACGCCAGTGGATTTAGCGGGGGCGCTGCGTTACTCCTTCAAGGAGGTCACGAACATCCGGCTGAATGGTGTTGATGGCGGGACAGGCTTCTGCGTCGACACCTTTAACATTCAGTTCAACAACAATATGCAGACTCAGCGCTGCATCGGTACCGGTTCGGCGTTCGCCGGCGCCAACATTCCGACAACCTTTACCCCGTCAGGTCAAATCACGCTGTCATGGTCAAAGGCAGCCTGGGAGGTTTACAAAAAAACGTTCACCGGCGAAACGGTGCCGTTTAGCTTCACCCTGGAGAATGCTGAAGGCGCCTATACCTTCGATTTCCCGGAAGTGCAGATCTCTGGCGACTGGCCGGATGCGGGGAGCACTGACATTGTTCAGGTTCAGCTGGATATCACCGCGGCCAATACTCCGCCAACTATCACCCGCGTTCCCAAAGTGCCGGCGACGGCAATCAGTGTTGCGCCAGCCACTTCAACTGGAGCAGTGGGATCTACTGTGACGTTAACCGCCACGCTTACGCCAGTTGATTCAACTGATGCCGTCCAGTGGACGACATCGGATCCGACTATCGCCAGCGTGGTTTCTACCGGGCAGAAAACAGCGAAAGTCACACGTAACGCAGCCGGTACTGCAATCATCACCGGTAAGGCCCGCACCTTTACCGCAACGTCTGAAATCACCGTTACCGTGCCTTAATTTACCTGGCCCGTTCTGCATTCATCGCGGATCGGGCTTTTTTGGGAGTCTTTATGCTGATTATTTCTTCTCAAATTGATTTGAACGGAGAACGCTGGTTTTTCCCTTACAAAAAGCCAGCAGGAAGTAAAAAGAAATTCACGCCGGAAGACGAGGCGCTATTTAAACTCCGTCTGCTGGTGGCCAGTAGCGAGAATCCACAATACCGCTCACGCAATGCGCTGGTGCGGCGCCATATCGACAAAATGGACGCGAGCTACCAGGTCGGTACGGATGCTTTCGATCTCGCCAGTGTGGGCGAGATTGACTCGGTTGATGATCTTCTCATCGACAATTGCGCGCGCTTTCTTCTGAAAGACTGGGAAGGCGTGGGGGAGCTGGTGGATGGTACGGAGACGGCCGTAGCGTATACACCGGAGCGTGGTGTTGCGTTACTGAAGCAAAACCCCTCTCTGTACTGGCTTATTCTGGCTGAGGCGGCGAATATTGCTCAGGGTAAGGAGCAGCAGACTCAGGAAACCGTAAAAAAGCCATAGAGGCCCAAAAGTGGCTAAAGGAATTCGCCGGCGAACAGGGTGACAAAGCAAAGTGGCGCAGGGAGAAACTAAATCTCCCGCCCATTCCAGAGCCCGAAATCGATGCAGTCACTGGGGAGATCCTCAACGCTTACGCCATGATATCGCGCGGCAGAAAGTATGCCGGCATGGCCGGAGTGCCGCTCCCTCTATCCCTGAACGATATTGAGCTTTACCTGGCATCGCGCACCATCCTGATCGACCGCATTGAGTTTGACGCGGCGATACTGGCTCTCGATGATGCCTGGAGGGCTGAGTGGGCCGAAGAGCAGAAAAGACAGGCAAAATTGAAGTAGTCATTTCATTGTCTCCATCTATTCCTGTGCTAACCTGTGAGCAAATGTTAATGATGGGGATGGGGATGGGGATGGGGATGTGGAACCGCTTTTAGGTTTTATGCTTTTTGGGCTAGCAGTTATTGTTGTAGCAGTTATTGCTGCAAAACGAAATGGGTTAGGTATTGCGTTCCTTTATCTTATTGGTATGTGTGCTATAGGCTTCGGCTTGGTCGTTTTAGCATCAAATATCACAAATGGAAACGGCGTTATCGCTGGTTTTACTGCATTTATTGCGCCGATTCTTGGTCTTCTTATTGTCTTATCATCGTCTACATCTGAACGCCGAGCAGTGCTTAATGGTGAGTCTGGTGAGTATAAAAAATGTCCTTTCTGCGCCGAGCCTATCCGCAAAGAGGCCATTAAATGTAAACACTGTGGAAGTGATATTGAACAGACCTGAGTATTACCAGTGAACCCGTTTCGATAATATAACTATCAACATATTGTATTCGTAAAAAAACCTCGCTACGGCGGGGTTTTTTATTGCCCGGAGATAGCTAAATGACAGAACAAACCTCCCGCCTGGCCATTGTGATTGATAGCTCCGGGGCAGAAAAGCAGGCTGACAATCTCGCAACTGCACTGGTAAAAATGACGCAGGCAGGCGAACGTGCTGTTACCAGTGCAGGGAAAGTGACAAAGGCTACTGATGAAGAAAAACATTCTCTTTCTGAACTCTTAGATCGAATTGACCCGGTAAACGCAGCTCTGAATAAACTGGATAAACAACAGCAAGATCTTGCGAAATTCAAATCAAAGGGGATGGTAGATACCGATACATTCGATCTTTATTCAAAGAAAATCGAGGAAACACGAAACAGGCTAACTGGATTTCGCGACGACCTTAGCAAAACCGGACAATCTGCCGCACAGACTGCCTTTGCCATGCGCATGATCCCGGCGCAGATGACTGACATTATCGTCGGCTTATCTACGGGTCAGTCGCCGTTTATGGTGCTTATGCAGCAGGGCGGGCAGTTGAAAGATATGTTCGGCGGTATTGGCCCCGCGATTAAAGGTGTTGGCGGGTATGTGCTGGGGTTGATTAATCCTGTCACTCTGGCTGCCGCGGCTGTCGGTGTTCTTGGGCTGGCCTATTACAAAGGCTCTCAGGAGCAGGACGAGTTCTATAAATCATTGACCCTTAACGGTAATCTTGTTGGTAAAACCACCGGGCAACTAGCAGATATGGCCGCTCGGGTTTCAGTAGTTGCCAACTCAACTACTGGCGTGACCGCAGCCACACTTAACCAGATAGTTTCATCCGGGAAAGTGGCTGCAGAGTCATTGGAACGAGTAACAACTGCCGTGGTTGAAATCAGTGAAGCCACAGGCATCGCCACTGAAAAGCTGGTGGGTGATTTCAACGACATTGCTGCTGACCCGGTTGCGGCCATTACCAAACTTAACGACCAGTACCACTTTCTGACACTGGCAACCTACAACCAGATTAAAGCACTGCAGGATGAAGGTAATCAGCAGGATGCTGCACGGGTGGCTACTGATGCTTACGCCAATGCCATGCAGCAGCGCGCGAACGATATTCATCAGAATTTGGGGATTCTTGAACGTGCTTGGGACTCGCTTGCTAAAACGGCTAAAGGAGCATGGGATGCCATGCTTGATATAGGTCGCGAGCAAACCGGCACCGAGCGGATCTCTCAAATTCGTAAGGAATTAGATTGGATAGATAAGGCTGCAGGCGGGAAGCTATTTTTTGGTGGAAGAAAGGCTGAACTCGAAGATGAGCTAAATAATCTGCAATCTCAAATCACAACAGAAGGCGTTTTAACTGAAATAATCAGTAGTCATGACAAAGCTGAACAGCAAAGAATTAAAACGCAGCAGGAAGCAGATCGCGTTAACCAGCAATATCTGAGCAATGCGGATAAGCGCAATAAAGCCATTAAGCAGCAAAGCGAGTTCCTGAAGGCAGGCGCAATTACTGCAGAGCAATATTCAAAAAATGTTTCTCGTATTAACGAGATGTACAAAGATCCGAAACCACCCAAGACGCCAAAGAGTAAAACATATACCGAGGACGCAGCAACCCGGCTGCTTGATCAGATAAACCAGCAGACTGCTGCCATGCAGTCCCAGCTGGATGCCAGTGACAAGCTTAACAGCGCGACACAGGCTCGTATCAAGTTCGAGCAGCAGATTGCTGACCTCAAATCTAAAACGCAGCTCACCGCTGACCAGAAGTCGATTCTTTCCCGTTCAGATGAAATCCTCCAGGCGTATAAGCAGCAGGAGGCACTGCAAAATTCCGTAAAAACCCTGGACGATTACCGGAAGATGCAGGAACAGGTAAAGACGAAGGATGAGCGGACCAACGATCTGCTTAAAACCCGTCTTGAACTGCTGGAGAAGGCCAAAGCAACGGGGCAACTTAAACCCGGTGAATATGAAAAAACGCGGGCAGATATTTATCAAAACACCGATATGCAACTGCCCTCGACGGTTCGTAATGTTGTAGGAAACCTGACACCCACAGGAGGGCGACTTTCTGGAACTTTTGAGGGGATGCAGGGGCAAATCAATGAATATGACCAGGCGCAGCAGGAGCTCCAGCGCTGGCTGGCAGCTCAGGAGGAAGCTTATGCGAAGGCCGGCGAAATAACTGCCGAGGGTGAGGCCAGAATGACGTCGATTCGTCAGCGTGCAGCGGATGCAAATCAGGTCATCGAGGCTCAGAAAAACACCATCATATCTGCGGCCACGCAGTCTTTGTTTGACAGTACCGCCGACATCATGCGAACGGGGTTTGGTGAGCAATCGGCAATCTACAAGGTTGCTTTTGCTGCGAGCAAGGCATTCGCTATCGCTGACTCTATGGTGAAAATCCAGCAGGCTATAGCAAGTGGGGCAGTAAGCGCGCCTTATCCGGCCAACATCATCGCTATGGCCTCAATCGCTGCGCAGACTGCCAGTATCGTCTCAAATATCCAGGCTGTTTCAGGAGTTGGCTTCGCCTCCGGCGGTTACACCGGCCCCGGTAGCAAGTATCAGCCCGCAGGTATTGTTCACAAAGGAGAGTACGTCTTTGACCAGGCGTCAACGAACCGGATCGGCGTGTCTCAGCTTGAGGCACTTCGAAATGGCCAACCGCTTGATGCAACTCTGGGGCGTACAGGGTTTGGTACTGGTGTTCAGAACGTTAACAGCGATAACCGTAGGCAAACAACTGTACACGCGCCGATTAATCAGGAGTTTCATCTCCAGGGTATTACTCCGGAGCAGTTGAGCGCTACACTCAATCAGAATAATCGACTGCTTTCCAGGCAGTTAAAAGGTGAACTCACAAAGGAGGTTACCATGCCACAAGGGGCTTTTGGCAACGCTCTAAAAGGAAACTATACACGACACGGTCCTAGGTAAGCTAAACTGCATTAGCTGAGACTTGATTAGGTAGGTAAGTCTAACAATCTGAGTAGGTGCAAGAAAACACAAGGATCTTATTAATGGAAGCGTTGTTAACATTTACATTTAAAGACTTTATAGCTTTTATGATTCCTCTTTTTATTGGCGGGCTTATCTTCAATAGGAGACGTAAACGTAAGGAGGTCCGAGTGAAGTTTTCATTTCTTTGGCTTGTTTTGATAGTCGGTGGAATTCTTGAAATATGCGATGATATCTACACAACTTATTCCTATAGGCATAATCACTTATATAATAATGATACGCTTACAACCGTGTTTAACTATGATTTTGCAAAAATTGTTTTTTGTGGGGTTTTGATCTTTGTTTCTATTGCGCTTCTTCTTCAGGAGTTGCTTTTAAACAAGCAGTCACATTGACGTATATTGCCTGTCGGCGCATCGCCATTTTTTATTTTGATATGGGGCTGTGCCGAAACAATGTAAGCTCATATTAAAGTCAATAAAATTAATATATTGATAATGCTGTTTTTTTTTGATTTCTTTTAGCTCTTGAGGTGAGTTGATAAATATATCGCCTTGTGTGTTTGTTTCGATTTAATAAGATTTTTATCTTCGTTAATTTTAACCAAAAAATCAGAGATTTCTTCGATTCCATAGTGCTTTATTCTGAAATGAATACCCTCCTGAGGTTAATGGTGAAATTTTATTCGAGATACTTTACCGGGAGACTGCATGACTGATATCTACTACCCACATGACAGCCTCCCTATGCCATTACAGGAAGGATACGGATTTCAGCCTGTAAGCCCGTTAAAACGAACCCAGTTAACCACCGGTCGCGCGAGGCAAAGGCGAGCTTTTACGTCCACGCCGACGCAGGCCAGCATCACCTGGTTTATGGAAACCGATGCGCAGGGCCTGGCGTTTGAGTCCTGGTTCCGTGATGCGTTATCTGACGGGGCTGCATGGTTCATGATGAAGCTGCAGACGCCGGCAGGCATTAAGTTTTACAAATGCCGCTTTACAGATATTTATCAGGGACCGGTACTGGTGGCCCCGATTTACTGGAAGTACACAGCGACGCTTGAATTATGGGAACGCCCCCTTGCTCCTGCCCCATGGGGTAATTACCCGGAATGGATCGTCGGCAGCTCACTGCTGGATATTGCGCTGAATAAGGAGTGGCCGAAGCATGACGCAGATTAAACGCCTCTACGCCAGCAGCGGACCGGAGGTGATCATTGAAACGCTGCAGATCACCATTGGCTCTGATGTTCACTACCTTTGCCAGGGTTACGAGAACATCACGGCAACGACGGAGAACGGCGATACCGTAACGTTTTCAGCCTGTGCGATAGACATTGCGCTGCCGGCGCGCAATGCGGACGGTACGCAAGATTTGAAATTTGCCCTGTGCAATATCGATGGTGTTGTGTCCACGGCGATCCGCAATGCCCTGGCTAACAGATTGCCTGCATCGCTGACGTACCGGCGTTATATCTCCACGGATTTAGCGGCCCCTGCGGAAGTGCCGTATACGCTGAAAATCAAGTCGGGCTCCTGGACGGCGACAGAGGTGCAGATTACCGCAGGTTATATGAATATCCTTGATACCGCCTGGCCGCGTTACCGCTACACGCTACCTGTATTCCCCGGACTGCGTTATATCAGCTAAGGAACCCCAATGTTTAACCCTGATAAATACCGTTCAGTCATCTGGCTGAAGGGCGGGCGCGTATACCCGCAACTCGACTGTTTCGGCATTGTGAATGAGATACGCCGCGACCTGAATTTACCCGTCTGGCCCGATTTTGCCGGGGTAACCAAAGACGACGGCGGCCTCGACCGGGAAGCGCGCCGGATGATGCTTACCCTTGAGCGCTGCGAACCCTGCGAAGGGGCCGGGGTGGCCTGTTATTCCGGGTCGACTGTCACCCACGTAGGGATCGTGGTCAGTATCGATGGTCTGCTGCATGTGGCGGAATGCAATCCGGGAACGAACGTCACCTTTCTGCCGTTGCCGCGGTTTAAGCGGCGATTTGTCAAAGTGGAGTTCTGGCAATGACCATTCGTTTTTACCCGTCCCGGCTTCCCGGTGAGCCACTCGAAACGCATGAGCATGGTGTAACCAGCATTCGCAGCTGGCTGGTGGCAAATGTTGAAGGCTACGAGGATCTGGATGTTCCACCGCTGACCGTTGAGGTTGAGGGGCTGTTAATTCCGCCAGGCGAGTGGGCTAAGTGTGTGATTCGCCCTGATAGTGATGTCCGGCTTTATCCGGTCCCCTTCGGGCTGGAGGCCGCGACCATTGCGTGGATAGGTGTCGGTATCTCCGTTGCCGCAGCAGCCTATTCGCTGTTTATGATGAGCAACATCGATACGGGCGGCTATACCTCATCCACAGGGCGGAGTCTCGACCTGAACCCGGCAAAGGCAAATACGGCAAAACTCGGTGATGCCATTCGTGAGGTGTTTGGCCGGGTGCGTATCTACCCTGATTATGTGGTGCAGCCGGTTACCCGGTTTGATGCCGCCGATCCTACGAAAATGCGCGTCCAGATGCTGCTGTGTCTCGGTATCGGTGATCTGATTTATACCAATGGCGATATCCGGGTTGGCAGTACGCCGGCTTCAACGCTACCGGGATTCAGCAGCACCCATTACCCGCCAGGCGCGGACGTTTCCGGTGATGAGCGCAGCGAAAACTGGGTCAACTCCACCGAAGTGGGCGGGACGTCATCCGGCACCGGGCTGGATATGGCCCAGACGTCGCCGGACGCAGACGACATTATCGCAGACAGCATGACCGTCTCCGGATCGAGCGTGACGTTTACCGGGCTGGATACGGATGATGATGACGATAATGACGATAACGCGCTGCCGCCCAGCTGGGTCGCTGGCGCCGTGGTCGAACTGAAAGCCCCGGCTAACTACCAGATCACTTCGGCGGCCGGATACAGCGTTATCGCCAGCCCGCTGCTGACGGAGATCGCGCCGTTGGTTGGTATGCCGGTGACGCTGGGGTTTAACTCTGTCGATTACGATCTGTTTATCGCGTCATATACCCCAGGTCAGGCTGCGGTGCCCGGCACCGGGGGAAGTGCGGCAAAAGTACAGGCCAGTGCGGCCCCGACCACCTACGACTTTTCGACCAGCTCCAGCACGTTCACGATCACCTGGCAGGGGGTTACCTACCCGGTGTCGCTGGTGGCTAACTACGTCTCTATGTCGGGACTGCTGGCGGCCATCACTGAGGGACTCACTGGCTCCGGCCTGGTTGCGCAGGATAACGGCGGAACTGTACTGATAACCGAGTCGGCCAGTCCGTTCGCGGGTGGGGCGATCACGTCCTCTTCGCTGCCTGCAGCTGTTTTCGGTGATGCCCCGGTTTACACCTCCGGCACGGCATCAACCGGCGGCAGCCCGGCGGTAACGGCGAATGTGACGCTTGCCTATAACAGCGCCACGGGAACAGCCTTTTCCGGCATGCCTGAGGGGGTGCAACGGCTTTCACTTGCTCACCGCGGGAATGAGTACCGGATTGTCTCTGCCGACGGCACGACGGCGACGGTTGCGCGCCTGGTTTCCGGTGCCGTTGATGAGTCATGGCCGGGATTCTCCGCCCGGACGATGATCGACTATGAGGCCACTGGTCTTAACGACACGCTGAGCTGGCTGGGGCCGTTCCTGGTTTGCCCTGAGAATGAAGTGGTGGATGCATTCGAGGTGAATTTCTCCTTCCCGAACGGCATCTGTGGCTTTGACAGTAAGGGCAAAAAACGGATCCGCCACGTGGAGTGGGAGATACAGTATCGCGTCTACGGTTCCGGATCGGGGTGGTTGAGTCACCAGGGCGAGTATGCGCTGAAAAACGTCAACGGGTTAGGTTTCACTGAGCGGATCACCCTCAGCTCTCCGGGGCTGGTAGAGGTTCGCTGCCGTCGGCGCAATGAGCAGGGATCAAACAACGCGCGAGACAGTATGTACTGGCAGGCACTGCGCGGGCGACTGCTGACGCGCCCTTCATCCTATCCCGGCGTGTCGCTGATGGCGGTGACCGTCGAGACTGGCGGGAAGCTGGCGGCGCAGTCGGACCGACGTGTAAACGTTGTGGCCACGCGCGCCTATGACTCAGGAACGGCCAGAACTATCTCGGGTGCTCTGCTGCATGTCGGAAACTCGCTGGGGCTGGAGATGGATGTCGACACCATCAACGCGCTGGAATCCGCATACTGGACGCCACGGGGCGAAAATTTCGATTTTGCCACGGGCGACAGTATCTCAGCGCTGGAAATGCTGCAGAAGATAGCCAATGCCGGGAAGTCACGTTTTCTGCTGAGTGATGGTCTGGCTACCGTAAACAGGGAAGGGGTTAAGCCCTGGACCGGCGTGATCACCCCGCATGAGATGGTGGAGGAGCTGCAGAGCGGATTTACCGTACCGTCCGACGATGATTTTGATGGCGTCGACGTGACGTACATCAATGGCGTCACCTGGGCAGAGGAGACCGTTAAATGCCGGACGCCTGATAATCCCACGCCGGTGAAAATCGAAAACTACAAACTCGATGGGGTACTCAATCAGGATCACGCCTACCAAATCGGGATGCGTCGCCTGATGAAATACCTGCAGCAGCGGGTGACGTTCCAGACCACAACCGAGCTGGACGCGCTTTGCTACAACACGGGAGATCGCATCGTGCTCACGGATGATATTCCGGGTAACAACACGATTTCCTGTCTGGTGGAGGCGATGACAACGGCTGGTGGCGTGACAACGTTCACCGTTACGGAGCCGCTGGACTGGTCTTTCGAAAATCCCCGCGCGCTGATCCGCTATCAGGATGGCTCTGCATCCGGGCTGATGGTGGCGAGCAGGGTGGGTGATTTTCAGCTGTCAGTCCCGCACCTGAGCGAGTTTGATGATCCCATGCGGGTTGACCTGTCGTCGGCAACCATCGAGCCGATCCGCCTGGTGTTCTGCGGCTCAACGCGCCACGTCTACGACGCCATTGTAGAGGAGATCGCTCCGCAGTCAGACGGAACCTGTCAGGTCACCGCTAAAGAATACCTCGAATCGTTCTACCAGTACGACGACGCCACATACCCCGGCGACGCTGCTTAATACCAAAAAAAACCCTTTCAACTTTATCTTTCGCTCAAACCCTCGTTTGCGCGAACGCCTTTTTTGGAGCAAAAAACATGGCCTTTAACCCGGAGCTGGGGAGCACGTCTCCCGCTGTGCTGCTTGATAACGCTGAGCGTCTGGATAAGCTGGTCAATGGAGATGCGGCCACCGTTCCCGACCGCGCAGGTGATCCGCTGTACTCATGGCGTGGAATCCATCAAAATCTAATCCCGCTGAGTCGCCAGTACATGACACTGGCGGCGGCACAGGCGGACATCGCGAATATTCCGGTGGGGTCGACCACGTATTACCGCAGCCCGGATGACAGCGCTTTAGCTGTAGAAGTGATCAATAACTCCGGTACGCTGCAGCCTACCGGGCGGAAAATGCCATCTTATTCTTCGCTACGCGGGGCGAACATTCTGTTTGATGCTCTGAATGAATATTCAGCAAATGATCCTAAATTCGGTGCGTGGGACTGGTATCGCGGAGCAGTGGTCACTTTCAGCACTACTGATGCCAATATTCCGTTACCGACTCCAGTGGCACAGTATTCCGGCGTATGGTCTGCAGATAAATATTATGACCTTGCCCGCCTGCCTGTAAGGGTTGGTGATAAGTTAACCTTTTCCGTACTGGCGTGGTTCCAGGATGCCGGTGCTAAGTTCCATATTTTCTGGATGTCCACCGCGGGCGCTGTTATTTCGTCTAAATCACAGCTTGCTCTGGCCGCCGGTATAAATACGCCGGTTATCACAGATGTCATTCCATCCGGCGCATCCTACGTCAGGATCCGGGTTGAAAATACTACGGCAGGGATATTTAAGGTCGGTGCTTATGCTGCTGCGTTGGGGGCTATTCAGCCTGATTTTGTTCGCGCCACGCCGGATAAAACTTATCTGTCAGCCGTCATATCATCCGGTATTTCGGGGTTAACATCACGCGTCGATGCGCTCCAGGGGGCTATCTCTGTTGGTTATGCTTATGCAGCTGCCTGGCAAGTCGGGAAATTTATCAACCCAACTACAGGGGCCATCACTGATAACTCTGCGCTGAACTGCGCAATCATTCCGCATTCCGACGGGGATGGCTGGCTGGTGACAGCCCTTGTGACAGGATCGGCGACTGCTCTGGCCGTGTACATGAACAGCGCCGGGATGGTATTGGGTGTTGAAGGGCGGGGAACGGCAACCCCGCAGCAGTATACAAATTATCGTCTTAACATTCCTGCCGGGACAACACAGATCGGTATAACCGGTCGTAATTCTGCGGAAATTGCTGTTAAAAAACTTGCTGTCGTTGAGACGGCCACAGTACTGGCATCGATCGATTCTCTGGATGTCAGGGTACAAACAATAGAGGACTCTCTTGTATATGATTTTATTAAACAGGACGTCACGATTACCTCAGGAGCATATATAAACCGTGCTGATGGCAGTGTGGTGGCAAATGCTGCATTTGACTGTGCAATTTTTAATTACACAGCAGGAGACCGCTGGAAAGTCACAGCGAGGGTTAACGGCAGTGGAGTTTCGCTCGCGGTGTATATGAACAGTGCCGGGACGGTTATCGGCACCGAAGGGAACGGTACTACAGAATCGGTGGACTACACCGATTACGAGCTGACACCTCCTTCCGGCACCGCCAAAATCGGGATCACCACCCGTATAGCCGTCCCCATTATTGCCAAAAAATATGTAGTCGTTCCCGGTGGTAGCACGGTCAGTCCGTGGTCTGGAAAAGTCATCGATGTGATGGGTGACAGCAACGTTGCTTATAACAAATGGCAACCTCTTGTCGCGGCAGAACTGGGCTGCACTTTTCTGAATCACGGGGTCGGTGGTTCGAAAATAGCCAAACCGGATAGCTCGTCAACGCAAATCAGCATGTGTGACGATGTGCGAATTAATGCCCTGGACACATCAGCAGCGGCGTGGATTTGTGGCCCGTGGGGGACAAATGACTGGGCGCAAAATATTCCGATTGGAACTATCACCGACACAGTAAACACAACTGTTTATGGTGCGCTGAACATCATCGCTCAGAAGTTACGTGCGCGGTCCCCAACAAAACCTATCCTGTGGGCCACACCGTTCAATGGGGACTATGATTCTCCACGCTCAGCGGCATGGGTTGACGGTGAAACAAATGGCTATGGGCGGGTTTCTGACTATGCGGCGGCGATACGCGCCGTAGCATTGCGATATGGATTCCCCCTAATAGACCTTAACGCTGACTGTGGCTGGACAAAATTCAATAGCACCAGTTTTTTGTTAACCGAGGGGGATACAAATCCGTCCCGCATCCACCTCAATGCGGACGCGGGCCCCGTGCGTATTTCCTCACTGATAACCGATCGGCTTGCAGCCCTTCAGAAACTGGTAGGTTAGATACCAGTCCATTGTCGCTGCCTTAAACCTGCTGCACTCAGCCGGGCAAGAAAAATCTGGAAACACCAGGAATTTTCTTGGAAGATACACCGTGCGCAAAGACGCACACAGCAATAATGTCATTTATCACCTTTCCCCCGGCGTGCCTCCGGGGGAGTTTTTTAATCCATAGATAATAAGAACTGTGAAACAGAAACCTTCTCTGCTGAAGTAAGCACGCCCTCCATCAACAAAACCGACTTGATATACTTGGTCGTTGTTTCGTTGTTGTTATCAGTTTTCCTCCCCAGCAGGACATTATTTGTTCCGGCCACTCGGGTACCAGGGAAAGCAGCTGATGATGATATCAGTGCCCCGGTCTGCGGGTTGTAAATATCAACGGTTACTGTCCCCTGGGTTATCGAGGCAGCAAACGCGAACAGATCACCTACGGCAATTGATGCCGGGAATGCTGCATAGGCATACCCTGCGGAGGACTGGCCATTATTCTGGCCTACACAAAAGAGATTTCCGCTCACGTTCGTGAAGCCAATTGAAAAGCCACTCGCTACTGAACCGCTTCCTGAAAAATCTGCGATCATATGGGCATTCAGCGAGGCCCCGCCGGCATTCCGTTTAGCCACACCACAGATTGTCAGCGTCAGAGGTGCTTTCTGGCTTGTATCCAGATAGTCAGTATTGTTAACAGAGATATAACCGTCAGCATTATTCAGAGAACCATTGATGACGGCCGGAGCGTTTTTGTTATAGGAGTTATAAGTGATATCTGGCGCTGGCTCTCCAAAATAATAACCCGAGAGTGGTGTTGCACTGACATCCGGGAGCCCGACGAACCAGTTTGAAATAGTAAAGTCATCAAGGGTTTTCATCCCCGGTATGACGGGACCGTTCATATCAAGTAAAATGGCTGTAATAGGCATAATTACTCCTGAAAAAATTCGTTTTTGATTTTATTTGTCAATATATATGCGCCAAGAGAGCTCAGGTGCAAACCATCCTCCCAGGCCCCATTGCTGTTATCGTACGTTTTCGGGAATAGCTGATATCCACTAATGAAGTTGACGTTATACTCAACAGCCAGTTCACGCATGACAGCATCGTACTCTGACAGAGCTGGAGTACCAGTTGCATTACAGCGACCCGGTGACACCAGGCAAATACAGATACCGGGCGTAGCTTCCCGAAACTTTGTAATTATTTCCACCAGACCATTTTTATATTGCGTTGTCCCCTTGCTTAACCTGAAATCGTTTGTACCAAGGATGACGAACAACAAATCAATATCGAGATACTGTGCAACAGGTTTGATCCACTCAGAAAAATTAAAGAAATCACTTCCTATAGCCCCGCCATTCCCCATCCTTGAAACCGTTACGCCGGAACGCACAGCGCTGTTCTTTCCATACATCCCCAAAATGGATACAACCCCACTTCCCAGGCTCTGAATCGTTACGCTATGGGCTGTTGCGGATAGCCCACTGATATCGTGCTTTTTAGCTGCTCCGGTGTTCGCACCATTGACTGTTATAGGTGTGCCGCCATCAATTGTGATGGTAAACGAACCGGAACCATCATAATAGAAAACTGAAAGATCGGTTGCTGTAATACCGGTCCAGGCCAGAGACCCAACAGTATTGTTATTGTAATACCCATTCCCATCAGGTCCGCATCCATACGGTGGCGGGTTCGTGTTATTACTCCCTCCATCATATTTCGTAAAGTTTGTTGCAACGACAGGCGATATGCCAGCCATGACACCATCAGCGCGGTTAGAGCAACTTATCCAGGCCGGGTCTTTATATATCCCACCAAGAACATTAATTAATGATTGTGGAATCGTGTTTTTTTCGTTCCATGAGTCACCAAAAAATGCGGTATTAACACTCGCTGCCTGCCCACTGAAAACACGACCTTTTTTAAAGTTGAACTTATACTGGTCTCCTTCAATAAATGAACTGTCTGATTTTGCAGAAGCCCCACCGACAAGATTTAAGATATACTTTTCAATATTTGGCCCAAATCCATAACCGTCATACATACCGTTATGGAACCATGCATAAACATTTCCATTTCTGTCGTGAACAAACGGAAAGTAATTTGGAGAGTAGTCTCCCTGGGGGAGAAATTTTTGTGCCCAGGCGTTAGGTACTGATTCAATGATTGTTCGTGCATTAGCGCCAAAATCAGCAACGTCCCAACGTCCGCCATCAAACCACGCGTAAACATTTCCGTTTCTGTCGAAAAAAACAGGAAACCATGTCGACAGGTATTGACCCGGGACGAGTCGCTGATTGAGCTTTTTGTCGATGGTTTCTTCTGAGGGCAACACATTCCCGGTGGGTACCAGTGTTCCGGCTTCATTTAAATACTCAATTGCTACTGCGTCGTCAGTGCTGCGGACATAGCAAACTGAGTTCACCGGTATCTGACCATTGTTCACGGCTGCCTGTGCTTCCGATAATGTCGAATAGGGTAATCCCAGCGCAGTAATACTTTTGCGGGCGTCTTCAGTAACCTGATCATTTTTCGCCATCATTCCGCGCCAGGTATCCAGCTCAACGCCAGCGCGATCCGGCTCAGTCAGCTCGGACCCATTGACCAGCTTATCCAGACGCTCGGCGTTATCGAGCAACACAGCGGGAGACGTGCTCCCCAGCTCCGGGTTAAAGGCCATGTTTTTTGCTCCAAAAAAGGCGTTCGCCCAAACGAGGGTTTGAGCGAATGGCCGCGGCTTTTTACAATCAGCTATTTCAAGGAGTTAGATAGTGCTGATTGGCTATGCGAGGGTATCAACCGGGGATCAAAACCTCGATTTACAGAAAAACGCGCTGATCCGTGCAGAATGTGAGCTGGTTTTTGAGGATATGGCCAGCGGGAAAAATTCCCGGCGGCCAGGGTTAAAGCGAGCGCTGCGGCGGCTCCGCCCGGGTGATGTGCTGGTGGTCTGGAAGCTGGATCGGCTGGGCCGCAGCGTACGCGATCTGATTACGCTCGTGTCGGAGCTGCAGGCGCGCGGGGTGAATTTCCGCAGCCTGACCGACAGCATCGATACCAGTACGCCAGCAGGCCGCTTTTTCTTCCACGTCATGAGCGCCCTGGCGGAAATGGAGCGCGAGCTGATCGTCGAGCGTACCCGAGCCGGTTTAGCCGCAGCGAGGGAGCAGGGGAGAGTAGGCGGACGCCGCCGGGTAATGACCACTGAGGTTGTGGAGCGGTGCCGCAGAATGCTGGAGAACGGCGCTACCAGGCAGCAGGTAGCCGATGTGATAGGAGTGGGAGTGAAGACGATTTATAAATATTTTCCAGCCGGTTAAGTTTGCTCACCTGCGTACCGTATGCAAGAGATCGCAGGTGAGCAATTTGCTATGAAAGCATTGCCATAGCTGAAAAATTTTAACCTCGCATTGTTCGCAAAACCATCAAACAGCTAAGGTCTGAAAACACTTTAAGACTTACCTTACTCGTTACATCAATGTGTTACGGCAATGACATAAATTGATAGCCAGAACCTATATTGATCTGTCGCTCTGTTAAAACTACTGTATATAAAAACAGTATCAATCTGAGCGAGTCAATTATGCAGTTTTACACGCCCGTTGAGTTACGTGAGATCATGCTGATCCCGTTGTACAGTGACATTGTGCAATGTGGTTTTCCAAGCCCTGCACAGGATTACGTTGAGCAACGCATAGACCTGAATGAGTTACTAATCAATCACCCCAGTGCGACGTATTTTGTCAAAGCCGCCGGTGACAGCATGAAAGACGCCGGTATAGGGGAAGGGGATCTTCTGGTTGTGGATAGCTCAAGGACAGCAGTTCATGGCGATATCGTTATTGCTGCTGTGGATGGGGAATTTACCGTTAAGAAGCTGCAGCTGCATCCACGGGTTCAGCTTAACCCAATGAACCCTGCATATTCGCCAATAGTCGTCGGTAGCGAGGATACTCTCGATGTGTTCGGGGTCGTAACTTACATCATCAAATCGGCTGGCTGAGATGTTTGCACTTTGCGATGTGAACTCATTTTACGCATCGTGCGAGACCGTATTTCGTCCTGACCTGAAAGGGCGTCCGGTGGTCGTTCTGTCAAACAACGACGGCTGTGTGATCGCCCGTTCGCCAGAGGCGAAGCCCTTCGTCAAAATGGGTGAGCCTTATTTCAAGCAAAAGGACATGTTTCGCCGGCACGGTATTATCGCGTTTAGCAGCAACTATGAGCTTTATGCCGATATGTCCAACCGAGTGATGACAACACTGGAGGAACTCTCTCCACGCTGCGAAATTTACAGTATTGATGAGGCATTTTGCGACCTTACAGGAGTTCGGAATTGTCGCGACCTTACCGACTTTGGCAGGGAAATTCGCGAGACGGTTCTGCGCAGGACGCACCTCACGGTCGGCGTCGGCATAGCCCAGACTAAAACCCTGGCAAAGCTGGCCAATCACGCTGCGAAACAGTGGCAGCGACAGACCGGAGGAGTGGTGGATCTGTCTAATCTGGAAAGGCAGAGGAAGTTGATGGCTTTGCTTCCGGTGGATGAGGTCTGGGGCGTCGGGCGCCGCATCAGTAAAAAACTGGAGGCCATGGGGATTAAAACGGTACTTCAACTGGCGGATACCGATATCCGTTTTATCCGAAAGCATTTTAATGTGGTTCTGGAGCGAACCGTGCGGGAGCTACGCGGGGAACCCTGTCTCGGTCTGGAGGAGTTCGCGCCGGTAAAGCAGGAGATTGTCTGTAGTCGCAGCTTTGGGGAGCGGATTTCCACCTACGAAGAGATGCGCCAGGCGATATGCTTATACGCATCCCGTGCCGCGGAGAAACTCCGTGGCGAGCATCAGTACTGCCGCTTTATCTCTGCATTCGTCAAAACCAGCCCCTTTGCTCTGAATGAACCCTATTACGGAAACAGCATATCGGTAAAGCTGCTAACGCCGACCCAGGACAGCCGGGACATCATCACCGCGGCGACGAAATGCCTCGATGCAATCTGGCGAGACGGACATCGTTATCAGAAAGCAGGTGTAATGCTTGGAGATTTCTACAGCCAGGGCGTAGCGCAACTTAATCTCTTCGATGATAACGCACCACGGAAGAACAGCGACAAGCTAATGGACGTTCTCGACCAACTCAACGCAAAGGACGGAAGGGGAACGCTGTATTTTGCAGGACAAGGGATCCAGACTGCCTGGCAGATGAAGCGAGAAATGCTTTCGCCTCGGTACACCACGAGATATAGTGACTTGCTCAAAGTCAGGTGATTCAGCCCATCAGTATTGCATTGTACTATCGCCGATTCTACTCCTACAGGAGTCCGTTCAGAGCGCAGACCGAGTGAAAACTCAGACCGAGCACCGAAGTGCGTGAGGCTATGCAAAATCTAGAACCGTTCGACTGCTCAAGCAGCGTCAGATTTTACGTATGAGTGCGTTTTTCAGCTCTGCTCTTGGCTGTTTCTGCAATCACAAACGTTTTCACACAGCTTGAGCGAGGAACGGACTTAACTTGATTGCTAGTCTTGATAAGTAGAATCTTTAGTTAAGATTTATTTTTAATATCAAATTTTTCAGAGATTTTCCCAAAGAGTTCAATAAATCGTGAATCAATTTTATCTACATCAAGATGCGACAAATCTGAAGCCCCTGAAGTATTCCAATGTTGGAATACTTCTTTCAATTCAGTTTGAGATATTTGCGTAGAAAAAACGCGCATATAGAACTTCCCGAACGAAATTGCGTGCAGTCGATCGGCATTCTTCAAAGCTTCTAATTGATGCGTTTTTGCCATTAAAAATGAATACCTTGCCAAGCCCAAAAGTAACGCTACAACTGTTACACCTTTAATAGCATCGAAAATCAGTCTAGTAGTATCAAGAGGTGATTCTACAAATGAACGCTCAGCTAAAAACCAAAGAATTAATACGAAAATGACAGAAGCTACTAATGCCCCATATCCAGCAAAATGCCATCTTGAAGATAATTGACGACCATCTTTTTCGCGCGCCTTAAGATCCTCAATTGTTTCACTTATATAATCGGCTGATTCATCTTTAAGAACTTTTGCTCGAATTTCTTTTCTCTCTTCCTGAGCTACTCGGGCTCCTTCGAAGCGGCTGATAGCATTTACAATTTCATTAACGAGGTTTGTCATATCATCAGAACGTGCGAATAATGCCTGGAACGCCCCAAGATCACTATCATTAAGAGCTTCTTTATCCAGTACCACTGGCAAAACAAGCTTATCCCGATTGCTATTAGCAACATAGGATATAGCACCAGTAACCTCTATATTAAAATAGTAAGACTTATCGCTATGTTCAGTAACAAGTGCGATAAATACATCAGCGTTTTTTAAATGCTTTAGTATATCCTCTTGCCAATGAGACCCAAGCCGAATCGATTGTTGGTCCAAAAATACATTGTAATCATATCGACTAAGCTCTTCGGTTAGTTTTTTTGCAATTAAAACATCTTCTCTTGCATAGGATATAAATACATTAATCATGAGACCTCAGCTTTTATCAGCGACAAACAGAGCACCATTGGTGTCGTCATCATTACGACATCCATATCAACTTTCCTATCTCAGAACCGTAGTGGAGATAGGAAATAAAGATAGCTATCGAATACATATTACCAAATGTTAACGGACTTTAAAATGATTATTTCTAGAGGCCTCCATACTCCGTAGGAAGTCCAGTTTTACTTAGAAAATTCAAAATTGTCGCGTATACAAATGTCCGCTTGACACATTGCGGACATTATGAATTTATAGGCGCTCAATAGCTTCAATTAATTCCGGCGCCTGATTCTTAACGTTCCCCACCGCACGGGAGACGGGATGCCAGGTGAAATGGTCCGCTGGCACAGCACCATCAGCAATTATTTTCTCCACCTCTTTCCCTCCGATATCCTGCCTCATCCATTCCTTGGCCGCTTCTGGTACCAGGACCAGCGGCCGGTGGTCATGAATATCGACAAGCCCCTGATCGGCCGCAGCGGTCTCAACTCGTGCATTAATCAGCGGTGGTTTATCCCACCATCCCAGTGCATAGCCCCAGTGAATGGGTTCGAGATGCTGTTGTTCATCACATTCGCTCATGAGCAAAACCTTTGTCCTTGGCGCCATGTTGTAGGGCCAATTGGTTCTAGATCGTAGGTGAGGTCACGTTCAGTTTGTTCTGCAATATTAGCCAAGTATTCTTCGCGTGTCTGTGGTTGGGCAAATCGTCCACACATGTTCATCGCCAGTAGTCATACTGAAAGCATAGAAGGTGAGGCTCTGGACGATGTAGTTGTTAGCAGTTTAGTGACGTTCATTATAAACTGCTTACCAATGAAAATTATTTATTATTCATGGTCGTCATCAAAATAATTATCAGCCTGACTAATTAATGTTCCATTTTCTGTGTCTAAAATAATATAATCTTCATCCAAGATAAAACTTTGAATTTCTGCATTCTCTCTTATTCCATCATGAAACCCTATTTCAACATTTAAGCTTATTGATTCATTAAAGCTAAAGAGAGCCGTTGATTCAAATACGAAAGCATAAGCTTTATCTTCAGGGTCCCAAGGTGAACGTTCGTAATCAGGAAAACGAAACACTGCTTCAATTGTAACCATTGCAGATAAGTCGTAAATTGCAGATTCTTTTGATACATCTGTAAGATTAGAGGATGTTAACTTTATATCTTTTATTTCAACTTGATCAATTTCAATTTCTTGGTATTCCGAACCTTCAGCTATAAATTCTATTTCATTGATATACTGTCGAATGGAGTCAATAATGGCTGGGTGCAGTTTATTAAAGATCCCATCAGCGAAAGAAACCACATCATCTAACTGTTCATCATTGCGAATAAGCATGTCGATAAGACTTTGAATACTAATGAGATGTAGGAAATTTGGGTTGTGCTCACATGCTGAAATTAAATCATTGTCTTCGCTTACAATATAAACTTTATGATTACGTTTGACAGCTATATTGTTTACCGCTTCAAGAGTGAATGCATCAGGGAACTCTTTTTTTTTGCCTGGTTGATCAAATGGTGGAGCATTAGAAAAGTATTTTTCGAAAACCAATAATGGACTAACGTTATTTACGGTTATTTCCTCAACACCTTCACTTGCTAAGAAATTTGAAAAACTTTCAAGAGCTTCGATTGTGACTTCTTCTAAGTTAGGCTTGATAAACAAACCGTCTCCAATACTTCCTTTTGATGTCCTCAATATAGGTGCGTATTGTTTTTTGTACTTTTCTAGCTCTCTTAGAGCCTCTTCAACCTTTTTCCGGATGTGTGCTTCGATTTCTTTTCGCGTTATGTCAGTTATAAGCACATGAACCTTACCATTCGATGCGAAAGATTGTAGTTTTTCAAGAATGTATAGACCAAATTGAAAATGCTTTCGTTCATAAGCAGAGGTATCGATGTAAACAAGACGAGTGATTAGTTCCATATGTATCACCTTAACACGGAGCGGAAGAAGTTACTCCGACAGTTTTCTAACCAAGGACTGTCGGAGTGGACGTAAAAATAAAGTGTACAAAATTGTGTATTAAAGTCAGTAAAATCGCACGATTTTAAAATTTAACCAATTGTTTTTAATTGATAAAATCATTTATTTTGTAGCTGCTATCGTAGGGCATACCATTCCTTATGTTTCAGCGGGTTAGCCATGGCACCGAGGATATCGGAAATCACGTTGACGATAATGACCAGTGCGCCAATCACCATGACGCCGGCGGAAATCGCCGCATAGTCCTGCTGGCGGATCGCGTTGATCAGCCAGCGTCCCAGTCCGGGCCAGCTGAACACCATCTCGGTGATCATCGCCAGGGTGAGCATGGTGGAAAACTGCAGGCCGAGGCGCGGGATCACCGGCGGCAGGGCGTTGTGCAGTACATGGCGCATTAAAATTTTGCGTCGCGACACGCCGCGGGTGGCAGCCGCTTTGACATAGTTGGTGTCATACACTTCGCTGGTGCTGATGCGCATCAGGCGGATCACCTCGGTGGTGGGCGCCACCGCCAGGGTCAGCACCGGCAGCACCATATGCCGTGCGGCGCTGACGATCATCTCATGGCGCCATGGCGAGTCCGAGATCCATGCGTCAATCAGCGCAAAACCGGTGACGGTTTTCACCTCATACAGCAGATCGAAGCGGCCAGAGACCGGAAACCAGCCAAGAGTCAGCGAGAAGAAGAGGGTCAGGAGCAGCGCCAGCCAGAACACCGGGATCGAGAAACCAACCAGCGCGACGGCGCTGATCAGGGTATCAGGCCATTTGTTGCGCATTACGCCGGCGATCATGCCCACCGGAATGCCAATCAGCAGGGCAAAGCCGAAGGCGAGGATGCACAGCTCCATGGTCGCCGGGAACACCTCGCGCAGCTGCTCAGAAATCAACTGGCCGTTAATGCTGGAGACGCCAAAATCCCAGTGCAGCACCCCTTGAAACCAGAACAGCCACGCATTCCACAGGGAGGCGCCCTGTAGCGGCGCATGAGGGGTGAAATAACTCAGGCTGAAGCCGATAAAGGTCAGAAAAAAGAGGGTGACCAGCAGCAACAGCAGACGACGCAGGGTAAAAATAATCATGGTTTTTTCACCTCTTCGGTTTTCTCCCGCGATACGCCAGCGAACGAAGCGTTACCGAAGGGGCTCAGCACGAGGCCTTTCATATCATAGCGATAGGCCTGCAAACGCAGCGAGGAGGCCAGCGGCAGGACCGGCAGTTCGCGGGCGAGGATCCGCTGTGCCTCTTTGTAAGCGTCCATCCGCGAGGAGAGCTGTTGCGAAAGCAGCGCTTTTTGCAGCACGTCATCAAATTCCCGGTTGCACCAGTGGGCAAAGTTGGTTTGTGAGGCGATCGCCGCGCAGCTCAGCAGCGGCCGGAAAAAACTGTCCGGATCGTTACTGTCCGTCGCCCAGCCGGAGAGCGTCAGGTCATGGTTCATGTCCATCAGCCGCGCCTCCTGGAAGCGCCCCTCCACCGGCATGATGATCACCTTGACGCCAATCTGCGCCATATCCGCCTGGATCAGCTCCGCCGTTTTCAGCGGGCTGGGGTTCCATGCCTGAGAGCTGGTGGGCACCCACAGCTTGAGGGTCAGATTTTCCAGCCCCAGGGCCTTCAGGCGGGCGCGGGCTTCCTGGGGATTGTACTCAGTAATTTTAGCGTCGTTATCGTAGGCCCACGAGGCGCGCGGTAGCATGGATGCCGCCGTCTCTGCGGTGCCGTAGTAGATGGACTGCATCAGGCGCTGGTTGTTAATAGCCAGCGCCAGCGCATGCCGCACCTCAGGGTTGTCCAGCGGCGGCTTGGCGGTGTTGAAGGCCAGCCAGGCAATGTTCATTCCCGGGCGCAGCGTCAGGCGCAGGCGCGGATCGTCGCGCAGGATCGTCAGCTGGCTGGCGGCGGGCCAGGCCAGCACGTCGCATTCCCCGGTGAGCAGTTTCGACAGTCGGCCGGTACCACCGGAGCCGAGGTCCACCACCACCTGCGGCATCAACGGTTTGCCGCGCCAGTAGTCGGGGTGACGCTGCAGACGGATATATTGCCCGGAGCGGTACTCGGACAACTGGAACGGACCGGTACCGACCGGCTGGCGATCCAGCTGCTCCTGGCGGTCGTCTTGCGTTAAGCGGGCGGCATATTCGGCAGAGGTAATTGACGCATAGTGAGTGGCCAGATGCCAGAGGAACGAGGCGTCCGGCCGCTTGAGGCGAAACTCCACGGTCTGATTATCCAGCTTACGCACACTCTCCACGCTGTCAGCAAACTGCAGACTGTCGAAGTAAGGGAAGCTGCTGCCGTTGACGTTGTGCCACGGATGGTCGCGGTTAAAAATACGACCAAAGGTAAAAATCACATCATCCGCGTTGAAGTCCCGCGTCGGGGTAAACCATGCCGTGCGTTGAAACGGGACATGGCGGCGCAGGTGGAAGCGGTAGGTGGCGCCGTTATCAAGGACTTCCCAGCTCTCCGCCAGCTCGGGGACCAGCCGGTAGGTATAGGGATCGACGTCAAGCAGACGATCGTAGATCTGAGCGGCCAGCGTATCGACAATCAGGCCGCTGCTGACTTTCTGCGGATTAAAGGTATTCACCTGGCCGCTGACGCAATAGACGAAACCGCTGTCGCGGATATCGGCGCGGTCAGGGAGCACAGGGGCGGCAAAGGCCTGCCCACACAGCAGGGAAACGGCTGCCAGGAGAGATGACAATTTCAGGCGCATATTTTCTGTTTGATTATAGAGTTGAACTCTATCTTATTAAGATTTATAGACATTCACCACCGCCTTCAACAAGCCTGAGGGATAATGCGGTTACCGGGAGCGTATAGTATTCAGTCAATTGATTAAAATAGTAGCGGAACCGAGTCTGTATATTGAAACATGGTAACTTTTTATCGCCGATATCGCCAGTCAGGTCTGTTTGGCCGCGGTTTGCCAGACGATGAAACAGACGCTGACGCCGGGGAGATATATTCAGTATAGCGGGGAGAAAGCAGAGGGACTGACGGGCAGAGGGCGAGCCCGTCAGAAAATTAAACAGAGGGTTTCGCTCGCTTATCGTGACAACGTCACTTTTTGGTAATCCATATTCCGCAGGTCCTCCAGCAGCCCGGGGCCAACCGGCTGCCACTGCAATCGCTCACGGGTCCATGCTGAGCTGGCGCGCAGGTCAAGGGCGGTAAACGGCGCAAACCAGCCGAACCAGGCGTCGACCTGCGACTCATCCAGGTGGGTCAGCGGCAGGTTTAATCCCTGAGCAATTACCGTAGCAATATCGCGTAACGCGATCCCCTCTTCGTCCACCGCATGGTAGCGCTCGCCGGCCGCGCCCTGCAGCAGGGCGCTAACGTACAGTCGCGCGACGTCATTGACATGGGCGGCGGACCAGCGGTTGCTTCCCTCGCCGCGCAGGGCCACCGCCCCGTTGGCGACCGCGCGTTCGATATAGCTGGTCAGTAGCCCTTGGCGCACGGTGTCATGTACCTGCGGCAGGCGAACCACCCGAACATCCACTCCCGCCTCCAGCAGTTGCTGACCGGCGAGCTCAGAGGCGGTGCGCGGGCTGGGGTGCCCTGAGTTGAAGAACGACTCCCGGGCCGGGACGCCGCTCCCGTCGTCGCCCATCAATGTGCCGGAGGTGATGACCAGCGGCCGCGCGCTGCCTTGCAACGCCCGACCCATGGTCAGGATCGCCTGGCGGTCTTTCTCGCAGTTGGCGGCAAAGCGGCTGAAGTCGTGGTCGAAGGCGGTATGGATCACCGCGTCAGCGCCCTCGACGCCAGCCAGTAGCGAGTCCGGGGCGTCCAGCGTGCCGCGGTGCACCTCGACGCCTGCCGCTTTCAGGGTCTGCGCTGCGGTGTCGCTGCGCGCGAGGCCGATAACCTGATGGCCCGACGCCTGCAGGGCCGGAAGAATACGTGAGCCGATAAATCCGCTCGCGCCGGTAAGAAATATACGCATCATGGATCTCCTGAACGGGTTTCAGGCGTATCCTACCTGCGATGTCATACTATAAAAGTAGAGACATTATCGGGGTATAAATTCTAACAGGCAGAACCCACAGGCAGATGATGAACACTTCTGACAACCATGCTTTAGGCGATTTTCTCCGCGCCCGGCGCCAGCGCCTCGATCCGGCGACGTTTGGCTTCCCGGCGGGACGCCGGCGCACGCCGGGGCTGCGCCGCGAAGAGGTCGCGCAGCTCGCCAGTATCAGCCCGACCTGGTATACCTGGCTTGAACAGGGGCGCGGCGGGGCGCCCTCCCGCGAGGTGCTGGAGCGGATCGCCTGCGGTCTGCGGCTGACCACCCCGGAGCGCGAGCATCTGTTTATTCTCGCCTTTGGCCATCCGCCGCAGACGCGTCTGACGGTGACAGATGATATGACGCCGCGGCTGCAGCGGGTGCTTGACGCTTTTACTATTCCGGCGATTATCCGCACCGCCAGCTGGGACGTCATCGCCTGGAACGCCGCGGCGGCCAGGGTGCTGACCGACTACAGCCAGCTACCGCTGGCGGAGCGCAACGTACTGCGTCGCCTGTTTACCCGACCTGAAGCCCGCTGCACGCTGGAGGACTGGCAGACGGTGGGGCAGCTTATCGTCAACGCTTTTCGCGCCGACGTCACCCGGATGGGGGCGACGACGGAAACTGACCAGTTGATCGCTGAACTCACGCAGCAGAGCGTTGAGTTCGCCCGTTTCTGGCAAAGCCATGACGTCGCCGGCCACGGAGAAGGCTATAAGCGCATTCACCATCCGCAGATGGGCCCGCTCGATCTGGAGTTCACCTCTTTTGCCGTGGAAGGCCGCCCCGATCTGTCGCTGCTGGTTTTCAACCCGGCGACGACGGAGAGCCAGCGCAAAATTCACGGATTGCTTGCGGGGGCGGGATCCTCGCCGGGAGCGCGCTGAGGCGTAAATTCGTACAGCGCCAAAGCGTTGCTTTCCAGCGAGTCGACCCGCAGCCAGTGTCCGTCAAGCCGGGCATCTTCCACACTGAGCGCCGGACGAGCCCGATGCATCAACCACTGGTAATCCTCATCGTCGGGGCCGCTGCGGCTGCGAAAGGCGTCGACCAGCGGGAATAACGCGCCATGATGCTGATCGAACAGGTGCTGTTTGACGCGCCAGCCGCCCTCCAGGCCCTGCAGCCGCACGCTGTAGGGCTGGCTGAAACGCTGGATAAAGGCCGCTTCGCTGGAGAGCCAGGGATTGTAGACCACCGTATTGCGCAGCAGCAGCTGGTAGTGCCCCTGGTGGTGAAGCAACAGCAGGTTTTTATCCTGAAACAGGATCTCGCCGCGCAGCCGCCGCCAGAGCCACAGTACCCAGTAAACCGGGCGAGGCAGCCCGTGCAGATAGTGCAGCGCCAGGCTGGAGGTATCGAGCTTCCCGTTAGCGCGGGCTTCGCCCTGGAGGCCTGAATTTAACCAGAAGCCCGCCAGCCAGACCTGGTCCGCCACCCCCAGCAGATTATCCATCAACAGCGCGCCGCGAAAAAAGCGGCCGTTGGTATCCCGCGTATCGCCGGTCAGGGTATTCCAGGAGAGCAGCCACAGCGGCAGGTTAAGCTGTCGCTGGCGCAGGGCGCTGTGGATCTGCCGCAGCTTGTGCAGCGGATAATGTTCGCTGGAGGCCAGGCGGCTGCTGTCTGCCTGCGCCAGATCCAGTTGTTCGTTGGCATCTGCCTGGCAGGCGAGAAAATCCGCCTCCGCCAGCAGCGGTGAGTGAAACAACGGATCGTTACCGGGATCGCTGGGAGCAAAGCGGTGCCAGATCCCCAGCTGCGGCTGCGGCAGCAGGCGGTGAAGAACCTCGCGCTGCTGGCGCCAGGCCGCCTGGCGGGTCGCTTCGCTGGCCTGCGGCGACCAGTGCCAGACAAAGCGCCAGCTGTTGAGCGTGGCCGGCGGAAAATGGTTGGCGGCGAGCAGCAGAAACCGCTGCAGCAGGTCGCTGCGGGTGGTGACGCCGGTGTGGAGGATCACGTTCCAGCCCATCGCCGCCAGCCAGCTAAAAATCTGCTGCAGGTTATACCAGCAGGCGTAGCCGGCCATCTGCGGATCGTCCCAGCCGGTGCCGAACAGCCGGCTGCTGAGAAAGGGATCGTTGATATCGATGGCATACACCGGCAGGGCGCGGTGCAGCTGCTCCAGTTCCCGGCGCACATCCTCCCGTAGCAGGTCGTCCAGCTCGCGCACGGTCACCACCATCCGGGTATGGCGCAGCACAGCGGCGCGCGCCGGGCGATCGTGCAGGTTGATCTCCCGGGTCTGCGGCGGATTGATCGGCAGCGGGGGACTTTCCCGGTCGCGTGGTTCCGGTTCATTGAGGCGAGCATAGAGCCGGTCGACAGCGACCAGCTGCCAGCGGTCGGCCTGCGGCGGACGCGGTCGGGCAAGCTCCCGGGGATGCTGTTCACGATACTGGCGCGGCGTCACGCCGTGCTGGCGCTTAAACAGATCGCTCATCATACGGGTACTGGCGAACCCCTGTTCGCGGGCGATTTGCTGGGCGGGTTTGCGGGTGGTCAACAACTGATCGGCGGCGTGGCGCAGGCGCAGCGCGGTGAGGTACTGAACAAAACTCACCCCGACTTCTTTGTGAAATAAGCGTGACAGCCAGGCCTCGGAGACAAATTCCGCTGCCGCCACCTCCTGCAACGAGAAGCGGCGCTGATAGTTGGCGTCGATCCGCGCCACCACGCTGGCTATTCGCCGGCTCCAGTTCTCCGCTCCGCGGCGCGGCGTGGAGGCGATGGGCTGGCTGAAGCGCGTGGCCAGCAGGAGCGCTATCTCACTCAGCCAGCGGTTGGCCTCCAGTCGGTAATGGCCGGGATGCTTGACCAGGCCGCTCACCAGCAGCTGGCGCATCAGGCGGCGCAGGCCGTCCTCCGCATCCCGGGTGCGCGGCGTTATCTGATAGTCGACAGCAAAAAAAGCGCTGTCAAGGCGGGTCAGCCAGCTGGCGGAAAGGGTCAGGATCATCACTGCGTTGGTACCGGCGCTGCGCAGACTCCAGCGACGGTTGCGGTTAACGATCGCCAGCTCGTCGGCGGCGAGCGGCTGCGGCACACCTTCCGCCTCCGTCAGATTTACGCTCCCCTCCAGCACCCATAGCAGCGTCAGCAGATCGCCTTCTGTCTGGTTCAACTGACGTACATCGCGCACGGTGACGCTAAAGTCGCCTGAATGCTGCTCCACGTGACACTCCTCCGCAGACAAAAAACAACCCGTTATTTTTTGTCATAACTGATATGTATGAAAAACAGTCATTGATTTCTCGTCAATATAAAACAAAAAAGCGCACCTGAAAGCTGTTTCACCCGCATAAACTCGAAAGTGTCGTGCAAACACAACACAGGAATAACAAAAATGACACATCCGTTGCTTGAAGCCTTGCAGGTCAACGAGGCGCAATTTATTGCCCTGCGTCGCCAGTTCCACCAGCAGCCGGAGATCGGCTTTGAAGAACATCAAACCAGCAATGAGGTCGCTCGACTGCTTGGCGAGTGGGGATACGAGGTTCACCGCGGCCTGGCGGGCACCGGAGTGGTGGGCACGCTGCGCGTCGGCCACGGAAAAAAACGCCTCGGCCTGCGGGCGGATATGGATGCCCTGCCGATGCAGGAGCGGAGCGGGAAGCCGTGGGCAAGCCAGGTTGACGGGCGTTTCCACGGCTGCGGCCATGACGGGCACACCACCACGCTGCTCTACGCGGCTGAATATCTGGCGCGCACCCGCCAGTTTACCGGGACGCTGCAGCTGATTTTCCAGCCCGCGGAAGAGCTGTTGTACGGCGGGCGAGTGATGGTCGAGGACGGTCTGTTTGACCGGTTCCCCTGCGATGCCATCTTCGGCTTGCACAATATGCCGGGTCAGCCGCTGGGCAAGATCGGCCTGCGCGACGGGGCGATGATGGCCTCCTCCGATACGCTGCATATTGAGGTGAAAGGCGTTGGCGGCCACGGCGCGGTACCGGAGCATACCGTGGATGCCACGCTGGTCGCCTGCCATATCACCCTCGCGCTGCAGTCGATCGTCTCGCGGAATATCACCCCGTTCGAACCGGCGGTGGTCACCGTCGGCAGCATCCAGGCCGGACACGCGCCCAATATCATTAACGATCACGTGCTGATGAAGCTCACGGTGCGCACCCTCAATGAGCAGGTGCGCGAGACCGTGCTGCAGCGGATCCATGATATCGCCGTGGCTCAGGCGGAGAGCTTCAACGCCACGGCCACGCTGACGCACGTCAACGGCAGCCCGGTATTGCGTAACGATCCGGCGGCCAACGCGATGGTGCGGGAGGTGGCGACATCGCTGTTTGGCGCAGAGCAGGTGGGCGAGGTGAAGCCGTTTATGGGCAGTGAAGATTTTGCCTTCATGCTGGAACAGCACCCGCATGGCAGTTATTTCACCATCGGCGCTGGCGATGAGCCGGATCGCTGCATGGTCCATAACCCGGGCTATGACTTCAACGACGCGCTGTTGCTGACCGGGGCGGCGCTGTGGTGCGGTCTGGCGGAACACTATTTGCGTTAATCACCGGAAACAGGAGGGCCATGCGATGAGCACTGTCACCGTGAGCGACACCCCCTTTGTCGGCAGCGATCGCCTGCTGGTGGGGATTGTGCTAAGCGTTTTAACCTTCTGGCTGTTTGCCCAGTCGGTGATTAACGTGGTGCCGGCGATGAAAAGCAGTCTTGATATCTCCCTTGAAACCTTAACCCTGGCCGTCAGTCTCAGCGCGCTGTTCAGCGGCTGTTTCGTGGTCGCCAGCGGCGGCCTGGCGGACAAGTTTGGCCGGATGCGGATGACCACCCTCGGACTGGGGCTGAGTATCGTCGGCAGCGCCATGCTGGTGGTCGCTCAGGGGCCGGGGCTGTTCCTGGCCGGCCGGGTGCTGCAGGGGCTGTCGGCGGCGTGCATTATGCCGGCGACGCTGGCGCTGATTAAGACCTGGTATGAGGGGCGTGCGCGGCAGCGGGCGGTCAGCTTCTGGGTCATCGGCTCGTGGGGCGGCAGCGGTCTCTGTTCCTTCGTTGGCGGAGCCATTGCCACCGGGCTCGGCTGGCGCTGGATCTTCGTCTTCTCCATTGCCGTCGCTCTGCTGGCGCTGTTTTTGCTGCGCGGCACGCCGGAGAGCCGCAGCGCCAGCGCCAGCCAGCATAAGCTGGACGTCGGCGGTCTGCTGAGCCTGATTGCCGCGCTGGTGCTGGTGAATTTGTTTATCAGCAAGGGCCATGGCTGGGGATGGAGCAGTCCGCTGTCGTTGACCATGCTGGTCGGGGCGCTGGCGGCGGGGGCGGTATTTATCCGCAACGGCATGCGCAAAGGCGAGGCGGCGCTGATTGATTTTGCGCTGTTTCGTAACCGGGCCTACGGCGCGGCAGTGCTGTCGAACTTTCTGCTCAATGGGGCGATTGGCACCATGATGATCGCCAGCATCTGGCTGCAGCAGGGGCACCACCTGACGCCGCTGGAGAGCGGGATGATGACCCTCGGCTATCTGGTGACCGTCCTGGCGATGATCCGGGTGGGCGAGAAGCTGCTGCAGCGCTATGGCGCCCGGCTGCCGATGATGGCCGGGCCGGTGCTGACCGCGATTGCCATCGGCCTGATATCCTGCACTTTTCTCGATAAGGCGCTGTATATCGGGGTGGTGTTCGCCAGCAACGTGCTGTTTGGCCTCGGGCTGGGCTGCTACGCCACACCCTCAACGGATACGGCGGTGGCCAACGCGCCGGAGAACAAAATCGGCGTCGCCTCGGGGATCTACAAGATGGGCAGCTCGCTGGGCGGGGCGATGGGTATTGCCGTGACGGCGTCACTTTTCGCGCTGTTTTTGCCGCTGGGCATGGCCCATGCCGCCCAGTATGCCCTGTGGTTTAACGCCGTCTTATGCCTGGGGGCGATGGCGGTGAGCGCGCTGCTGCTGCCGCGCGCCTCTCACAGCTGATGTTTTTTCAGTAGCGCGCGGAGCTGGTGATAGGTTAACCCCAGCAGCTCCGCCGCCTGCTTCTGATGATACTTCGCCTGCTGCAGACTCCGCTGCAGCAGGCGTTTTTCCTGCTGGAGCTGAAAATCGCGCAAATCCAGCGGCAGAGCGGGCAGCTCGTCCCCGGACGCGGCCTCCGGCACGGAGGCCGCGGTCTGACGGAAAGGGTTGAGGATAATGGCGTCCAGCTCGTGCTCGCTGTCGCCGTGGCGATAGACCGAGCGCTCGACGACATTCTTCAGTTCACGAATATTCCCCGGCCAGCGGTAGCCGAGCAGCGTTGCGGTGGCACGTTCGCTGAAGCCGGGAAACAGCGGCAAACCGAGCTCGCGGCACATCTGAATGGCAAATTGGTTGGCGAGCAGCATGATGTCGCTCTGCCGTTCACGTAGCGGCGGAAGCTGCACCACGTCGAAGGCCAGACGGTCGAGCAGGTCGGCGCGAAAATGGCCTTCTTCCACCATCCGCGGCAGGTCAGCGTTGGTGGCGCACACCAGCCGGACGTTGACCTGCAGCGGCTGGCTGCCGCCCACGCGCTCCAGCTCGCCATATTCAATCACTCTTAACAGCTTCTCCTGCACCAGCATCGGCGCCGTCGCCAGCTCATCAAGAAATAACGTCCCGCCGTCGGCGCGCTCGAAGCGCCCGGGATGGCGCTTGCTGGCCCCGGTGAAGGCCCCGGCTTCGTGGCCGAATAGTTCCGAATCGAGCAAATTGTCGTTCAGCGCCGCGCAGTTCAGCGAGATAAACGGTCCCTGCCAGCGGCTGGAGAGGTAGTGGAGACGGTTAGCGATAAGCTCTTTCCCGGTGCCGCGCTCGCCGATGACCAGCACCGGTTTATCCAGCGGGGCCAGCCGGGAAACCTGTTCCAGCACCTCGAGAAAGCTGTTGGCCTCGCCCAGCAGATTATCCTTGTACTGCGCCATGATTAATTTCGCCATTAAGTAGTGTGATTAACCAGGTGACTGTAGCAATGCCCTGCACAATTCGCAACCACTCTGTTTAAAATCAATAAGATAAAAAGTTGGCACGTCATTTGTATTAGCTAAGCCACAGGTGAATGCCTGAAACCAGAACTATGAGGATTGAAATTATGGGTATTTTTTCTCGTTTTGCCGACATCGTGAACGCCAACATCAACTCCCTGCTGGAGAAAGCGGAGGACCCGCAAAAGCTGGTGCGTCTGATGATCCAGGAGATGGAAGACACGCTGGTGGAAGTGCGTTCCACGTCGGCCCGCGCGCTGGCGGAAAAGAAACAGCTGACCCGTCGTATTGAGCAGGCGGTCGCCCAGCAGGCGGAATGGCAGGAAAAAGCCGAGCTGGCGCTGCGTAAAGAGAAAGAGGATCTGGCCCGGGCGGCGCTGATCGAAAAGCAGAAGCTGACCGACCTTATCGCTCAACTTGATCATGAAGTGCAGCTGGTGGATGAAACGCTGGCGCGCATGAAGAAAGAGATTGGCGAGCTGGAGAACAAACTCAGCGAAACCCGCGCTCGTCAGCAGGCGCTGGCGCTGCGCCATCAGGCGGCGAGTTCGTCCCGCGATGTGCGTCGCCAGCTGGACAGCGGTAAACTGGATGAGGCGATGGCCCGCTTTGAATCCTTTGAGCGTCGCATCGATCAGATGGAAGCGGAAGCGGAGAGCCACCGCTTTGGCAAGCAGCAGACGCTGGATCAGCAGTTTGCCGAACTGAAAGCGGACGATGAAATCAGCGAGCAGCTGGCGGCGTTGAAAGCCAAAATGAATCAGTCCAACCAGTAAGTATGATTGCGCGGCGCGGCGTTGCGCCGCGGCTCACCCCCTGTAAGGAGTACACATGAGCATGCTTTTTCTCGCCATTCCGCTGACGCTGTTTGTGCTGTTTGTTCTGCCGGTCTGGCTGTGGCTGCACTACAACAATCGCGGCGCCAACGGCAGTCTGACGCAAAATGAGCAGCAACGGCTGCTGCAGTTGACCGATGACGCGAAGCGGATGCGCGAACGTATTCAGGCGCTGGAAGCGATCCTGGATGCTGAACATCCGAACTGGAGAGACAAATAATGGCCGGACTGGATCTGAATAAAAAACTGTGGCGTATCCCGCAGCGCGGGATGGTGAAGGGCGTTTGCGCGGGCATTGCTCAGCATCTTGATGTCCCGGTGAAGCTGGTGCGTCTGATTACCGTGCTGGCGATGATTTTCGGCCTCTTTTTCTTTGTCCTGGTGGCCTACATCATTTTGACTTTTGCTCTGGATCCGATGCCGGACAGTGAACTGTACGGTCACAAGGCGCCGAGCAATGGCGATCTGCTGGCCGCCGTGGATGCCGAACTGGCCTCCGGTGAACAGCGCCTGCGTGAAATGGAGCGGTATGTGACCTCCGACACCTTTACGCTGCGCAGCCGCTTTCGCCAGCTGTAAATCCTGTTTTTAACGAGTGAGGCAACGCATGAATAGCAAATGGCAACGCGCCGGGCAGCAGGTGAAGCCCGGTCTGAAAATCGTCGGTAAGCTGGCGCTGCTGACCGCGCTGCGTTACGGCCCGGCGGGCGTTGCCGGCTGGGCGGTTAAATCGGTCGCGCGTCGGCCGCTGAAAATGCTGCTGGCGGTGGCGCTGGAGCCGCTGCTCAGCCGGCTGGCCAACCGCGTCACGCGCGGGATGAAATAATGCCGCCGTGGGGAAGGCGCAAAAGGATTAACGTTGTCCTGCTTATCCCCGGCAGATAGCTTATGATGACGAGACATACCTTCAGGGCATAACGGACTGGCGATGAAGCGACTGAAAACTGAATTGAATGCGCTGGTCAACCGCGGGGTTGACCGGCATTTACGTCTGGCGGTGACCGGCCTGAGCCGGAGCGGTAAAACGGCGTTTATCACCGCGCTGGTCAATCAACTATTAAATATCCACACGGGCGCCCGCCTGCCCCTGCTGAGCGCCGCACGCGAAGAGCGGCTGCTCGGCGTCAAGCGCGTGCCGCAGCGGGACTTTGGCATTCCCCGATTCACCTACGACGAAGGGCTGGCCCAGCTGTTCGGCCAGCCCCCCATGTGGCCAACCCCGACGCGCGGGGTGAGCGAGATCCGTCTCGCGCTGCGCTACCGTTCGAATGACTCCCTGCTGCGCCATTTTAAAGATACCTCCACGCTGTATCTGGAGATCGTCGACTATCCGGGCGAGTGGCTGCTCGACCTGCCGATGCTGGCACAGGATTATCTGAGCTGGTCACGACAGATGACCGGGCTCCTGCAGGGACAGCGTGCGGAGTGGTCGGCCCGCTGGCGGCAGTTGTGCGCCGGGCTGGATCCGCTGGCCCCTGCCGATGAGGCCCGTCTGGCAGATATCGCCGCTGCCTGGACGGACTATCTGCACGCCTGTAAGCGCGAAGGGTTGCACTTTATCCAGCCCGGGCGCTTTGTCCTGCCCGGTGAAATGGCGGGCGCGCCGGCGCTGCAGTTTTTCCCGTGGCCCGACGTCGACGCCATCGGCGAAGCCAAGCTGGCGCAGGCCGATAAACACAGCAACGCCGGCATGCTGCGCGAACGCTACAAATACTATTGCGAAAGGGTGGTGAAGGGGTTCTACAAAGAGCACTTCCTGCGCTTCGACCGGCAGATTGTGCTGGTGGACTGTCTGCAGCCGCTCAACAGCGGGCCGCAGGCCTTTAACGATATGCGTCTGGCATTGACCCAGCTGATGCAAAGTTTCCATTACGGGCAGCGCACCTTGTTTCGCCGGTTGTTTTCGCCGGTTATCGACAAGCTGCTGTTTGCCGCCACCAAAGCTGACCACGTCACGGTCGATCAGCACAGCAATATGGTGTCGCTCCTGCAGCAGTTGATTCAGGACGCGTGGCAGAACGCCGCCTTTGAGGGGATCAGTATGGATTGCCTGGGGCTGGCGTCCATTCAGGCGACCCAGAGCGGGCTGATTGAGGTGAATGGCGAGAAAATTCCCGCCCTGCGCGGCGATCGGCTGAGCGACGGCCAGCCGTTGACCATCTATCCCGGCGAGGTGCCGGCGCGTCTGCCGGGCCAGGCCTTCTGGCAGCAGCAGGGATTTCAGTTTGAAAACTTTCGTCCGCAGGTCATGGATGTCGATCGGCCTTTGCCGCACATTCGCCTCGACGCGGCGCTGGAATTTTTGATTGGAGATAAACTGCGATGAGCGAACCGTTAAAACCGCGGATTGATTTTGATGGTCCGCTGCAAGCGGAAAAAATTCCGCCGCTGAAAAGCGCGCGCGCCTTTGACCGCCTTGAGGCGGACAACTTCGCGCCAGCGCGGCTGGTGACCGGCGAAGAGGAAGAGGGAGCGGCGGAAGCGGTGGTGGAGTCGGTCCTGCGACCCAAACGCAGCCTGTGGCGGCGGATGGTCAGCGCCGGACTGGCGATCTTCGGCGTCAGCGTCGTGGCGCAAGGCGTGCAGTGGACGGCTAACGCCTGGCAGACCCAGGACTGGATTGCGCTGGGCGGCTGCGTCGCCGGGGCGCTGATCGTCGGGGCCGGCGTCGGATCGGTGGCCACCGAGTGGCGCCGTCTGTGGCGACTGCGCCAGCGCGCCCACGAACGCGATGAAGCGCGCGATATGCTGCACAGTCACGCGGTCGGTAAAGCGAAAGCCTTTTGTGAAAAGCTGGCGCAGCAGGCGGGTCTGGATCAGTCGCATCCGGCGCTGCAGCGCTGGTATGCCGCGATCCACGAAACGCAAAGCGACCGGGAAGTGGTGAGCCTTTATGCGCAGCTGGTGCAGCCGGTGCTGGATGCCCAGGCGCGGCGGGAAATCAGCCGTTCTGCGGCGGAGTCGACGCTGATGATTGCCGTCAGCCCGCTGGCGCTGGTGGATATGGCGTTTATCGCCTGGCGTAACCTGCGGCTGATCAACCGAATTGCCACGTTGTACGGCATTGAGCTCGGGTATTACAGTCGTCTGCGACTGTTTCGCCTGGTGTTGCTGAATATCGCTTTCGCTGGCGCCAGCGAACTGGTGCGCGAGGTGGGGATGGACTGGATGTCGCAGGATCTGGCGGCCCGGCTGTCGGCGCGCGCCGCACAGGGCATCGGTGCCGGACTGCTGACCGCCCGCCTCGGGATCAAGGCGATGGAGCTGTGCCGCCCGCTACCGTGGATTGCCGATGATAAACCGCGGCTCGGCGATTTTCGTCGCGAGCTGATTGGGCAGCTGAAAGAGACCCTGCAGAAAAGCAAAACCAGTCCGGAGAAGTAACCTCCGCTCAGAGACATTGCCGGGCGGCGGCTTCGCCTTGCCCGGCCTACCGGGCAGGTTGGATCCCGGCTCGCCCAGGCGTTCATTTAACCACTGACCGCCTGACTTTACGGCACAACGCCCATTTTTCCGCCATGCTGTCAATAATTGTTGACAGTTAGCTTCCCGAAAACTCATTCCTGTCCTATTATTCTCCCGTCATTGGCACTTTTAGGGTGAACACTCCCATGCGTCTTGAAGTCTTTTGTGAAGACCGTCTCGGTCTGACTCGTGAATTGCTCGATTTGCTGGTGCTGCGCGGCATTGATCTACGTGGTATCGATATTGACCCTATAGGCCGAATTTACCTCAATTTTGCCGAACTGGAGTTCGCCACGTTCAGCAGCCTGATGGCAGAGATCCGCCGTATCGCCGGCGTGACAGACGTGCGCACCGTGCCGTGGATGCCGTCTGAGCGTGAACACCTGGCGCTCAGCGCGCTGCTGGTGGCGATGCCGGAGCCGGTGCTGTCGCTGGATACCAAAGGCAGGGTGGAACTGGCCAACCCCGCCAGCTGCCTGCTGTTTGGCCAAAGCCAGGCGAAGCTGCGCAACCATCCGGTGGCCCAGTTGATCGCCGATTTTAACGTTCAGCGCTGGCTGGAGAGCAGCCCGCAGGAGACGCATGCGGAGCATGTGGTGGTGAATGGACAGAACTATCTGCTGGAAGTGACCCCGGTCTATCTGGAAGGGGAGCATAACGAACGGGTGCTGACCGGCGCCGTAGCGATGCTGCGCTCAACCGTGCGCATGGGACGCCAGCTGCAGACCATGACCAGCCAGGACACTAGCGCCTTCAGCCAGATCCTCGCGGTGGGGCCGAAAATGCGCCACGTGGTGGAGCAAGCGCGCAAGCTGGCGATGCTCAGCGCGCCGCTGCTGATTGTCGGCGACACAGGTACCGGCAAAGATCTGCTGGCCCATGCCTGCCATCTGGCCAGCCCGCGGGCGGGCAAACCTTATCTGGCGCTCAACTGCGGCTCCATTCCCGAGGACGCGGTCGAGAGCGAGCTGTTTGGCGACGCGCTGCAGGGTAAGAAGGGCTTCTTCGAGCAGGCCAACGGCGGCTCGGTGCTGCTGGATGAAATTGGCGAGATGTCGCCGCGAATGCAGACTAAGCTGCTGCGCTTCCTCAACGACGGCACCTTCCGCCGAGTTGGCGAGGATCATGAAGTGCACGTCGATGTGCGGGTGATCTGCGCGACGCAGAAAAACCTGGTCGAACTGGTGCAGAAAGGGCTGTTCCGCGAAGATCTCTACTATCGCCTCAACGTCCTGACGCTGTATCTGCCGCCGCTGCGCGACTGCCCGCAGGACATTATGCCGCTGACGGAGCTGTTCGTGGCCCGCTTTGCTGATGAGCAGGGCGTCCCGCGGCCGAAGCTCTCCGCCGATCTCAGTACGGTGCTCACCCGCTACAGCTGGCCCGGCAACGTTCGCCAGTTGAAGAATGCTGTCTATCGCGCGCTGACCCAACTGGAGGGATTTGAGCTGCGTCCACAGGACATTCTGCTGCCGGACCATGACGTCGCGTCGCTGCCGGTGGGCGAGGAGGCCATGGAAGGGTCGCTGGACGACATCACCCGGCGCTTTGAGCGCTCGGTGCTGACCCAGCTCTATCGCAGCTACCCCAGCACCCGTAAGCTGGCGAAGCGGCTGGGGGTGTCGCATACCGCCATCGCCAATAAACTGCGTGAATATGGTCTGAGTCAGAAAAAGGGCGACGAATAATCCCGCCAGGCCGGCGACCCACGTCGCCGGCATTCGGCCTGCAAAGCGGGCCAAACCTGTATATACTGGTTTTTTAATCCTTTTTCCGGGGTGGTGCATCTTGGCGTCGCGTCGCGCGATCGGGCACTGGCTGACATTGCTGCTGCTCTCTGTTCTCTTTTCCTCGCTGCTGTTACGCCTTCATTTGCCGGCAGCGCTACTGCTGGGGCCGCTGATCGCCGGTCTCATTTTGAGCCTGCGCGGGGTGAAGCTGAGCATCCCTCGTCCCTGTTATCTGGCGGCGCAGGCCATCGTCGGCTGCATGATCGCCCGGGCGATTAATCCCTCTGTTTTTGGCGTGCTGTTCAACAACTGGGCGCTGGTGCTGGCGATCCTGTTGACCACCCTGGCGATTAGCGGCCTCACCGGCTGGTTGCTGGTTCGCTACAGCGCGCTGCCGGGCGCCACCGGCGCCTGGGGAAGCTCTCCCGGCGGCGCGTCGGCAATGGTGGTGATGGCCCAGGAGTACGGGGCCGATGTGCGGCTGGTGGCGCTGATGCAGTATCTGCGGGTGCTGTTTGTCGTCGGCGCGGCGGCGCTGGTGGTGCGCTATGCGTTGGGCAATGAAGCGCAGGAAATGACTCAGGATATTGTCTGGTTTCCATCGTTGACCCTGAATTTCCCTTTCACGCTGCTGCTGACGGCGCTAGCCTGTTGGCTGGGCATGCGGCTGCGCATCCCCTCCGGGGCCATGCTGTTGCCGATGCTGCTCGGCGCGCTGGTCCAGGGCAGCGGCTGGATGATGCTGGAGCTGCCGGAGTGGCTGCTGGCGATGGCCTATGCGGTGCTGGGCTGGACGGTGGGGCTGCAGTTTAATAAAGCCATTTTTCTGCTGGCGCTGAAGACGCTGCCGCAGATTATCGCCTCTATTCTTGGGCTGATCCTGATGTGCGCCCTGATGGCCCTTGCCCTGACCCACATTCTGCAGATGGACTTTATGACCGCCTATCTGGCCACCAGCCCTGGCGGCCTGGACACGGTGGCGATTATCGCCGCCGGCACCCGGGCGGATATGTCGTTCATTATGGCGCTACAGACGTTGCGGCTGTTTACCATTTTACTGACCGGCCCGGCGATGGCGCGGGCTATCTCCCGCTATGCGCCACGGCAATAAAAAAGCCCCCGCAGAGCGGGGGCTGAGTACATAGAATGTCCGCGGGCGTGATGCGCCCGGGCAATCTGTTATCAGGCTTTCAGGGCGGCCAGCGCGGCGTCGTAGTCCGGCTCTTCGGTGATTTCATTCACCAGCTGGCTGTAGACGACCTGATCGTTTTCATCGATAACGACCACGGCGCGAGCGGCCAGGCCAGCCAGCGGACCGGCAGCGATGGCGACGCCGTAGTCAGCGAGGAACGACGCGCCGCGCAGCGTGGAAAGGGTCACCACGTTGCTCAGGCCTTCCGCGCCGCAGAAGCGGGACTGGGCGAACGGCAGATCAGCGGAAATGCACAGCACCACGGTGTTGTCCAGTTCAGCGGCCAGCTGGTTGAATTTACGCACTGATGCGGCACACACGCCGGTATCAATGCTCGGGAAAATATTTAGTACTTTACGTTTGCCGGCGTACTGGCTCAGCGCGACGTCAGAGAGATCTTTGGCGACCAGCGTAAACGGCTGCGCTTTAGCGCCTGCCTGCGGAATGGTGCCCTGAACAGAAACGGGGTTGCCCTGGAAATGCACGGTTTGTGACATGGTTATCTTCCTGTTTACATATAGTTAACGTCACGAGTAGTGTATGACATCCGCCAGCTACACGGCAAACCCTATTTAACATTGACCAGAGAGGACAAGGGAATGCGCAACGTGCGAGTGTATGAGGAAGCCTGGCCGCTACATACCCCTTTTGTGATCGCCCGCGGCAGCCGCAGCGAGGCAAAAGTGGTGGTGGTGGAACTGGAGGAGGACGGTGTGAAAGGGGTGGGCGAATGCACACCTTATCCCCGCTATGGCGAGAGCATCGCTTCGGTCATGGCCCAGGTAATGGCGATCGGCGAGCAGCTGGAAGCGGGCCTCACCCGCGAACAGCTGCAGCGGCTGCTGCCGGCAGGCGCCGCGCGCAATGCCGTTGACTGCGCGCTGTGGGATCTGCAGGCGCGGCGCGAAGGCAAAACCTTGTCCCAGTTGCTGGGCGTGGCGTTGCCCAACCGGGTGATCACCGCCCAAACGGTGGTCATTGGTACGGCGGATCAGATGGCGGCCAGCGCCGCGGCGCTGTGGCAGGCAGGGGCTCAGCTGTTGAAAGTGAAGCTCGACGATCGACTGATCAGCGAGCGGCTAATCGCTATCCGCCAGGCGGCGCCGGAGGCTACGCTGATTGTCGACGCCAATGAATCCTGGCACAGCGAGGGGCTGGCGGCGCGCTGTCAGCTGCTGGCGGACCTCGGTGTGGCGATGCTTGAGCAGCCGCTCCCCGCCGATGACGACTCGGCGCTGGAAAACTTCGTTCATCCGCTGCCGATTTGCGCCGACGAGAGCTGCCATACCCGGGAGAGCCTGCCGCGGCTGCGCGGGCGCTATGAGATGGTCAATATCAAACTGGATAAAACGGGCGGTCTGACCGAAGCGCTGGCTCTGGCCGGGGAGGCGGAACGGCAGGGGTATGCGCGGATGCTGGGCTGTATGCTCTGCACCTCGCGCGGGATCGCCGCCGCACTCCCCCTGGCGCCGATGGCGCGCTTCGCTGACCTCGACGGCCCGACATGGCTGGCGGTGGACGTTGAGCCGGCGCTGCGGTTCAGCACCGGCGTGCTTCATCTTTAAGCCTGCCAGCGCAGCAGATCGGTCATCGCCGGCAGGTAACGCTCCGTTGCCTCGTCGGCGGAGACCGGTGGGAACTCGGCGGTGATGCAGGGGAGCCCGATATCCGCGCACCAGCTGCCAAAGGAGCCCGGCGTGTCGTAGCCCACGCTGCCCACCAGCGGCAGGGAGAAGGCGTCGGCCAGCCAGTGCCCCAGCGGGCTGTGGCCCGGGTCTTCGATACAGGCCAGCGGATCGTGAAAGGAGACCACCCACGCCGGATGGATCTGGTGGATCAACTGACACAGGGCCTGGGTCTCCCGCTCCGAACCCGGCTGCTCGCCGGTCAACAGCACCACGTCGCGCTCCTCTGCCGCGCTGTTCCAGCGATAAACCGTTTCCCCTTGTTTCCAGTTAGCGGCCGGAAAGTTACGGTTGAGGTCAACGCCGCGGGCATTGGCACGCAGCCCGAGCTGACAGCCGTCAGGGTTGACCGTTAGCACCACGTGGTGACGGCGCAGCTCGGGTTTCAGAGTGCGCAGGGCGCAGGAGAGGGTCACAATCGACGAATTTTCATCACCGTGGGTGCCGGCAATAATCAGGCCGCTACGGCTGTCGGCCTGCGGCGCAGGAAACCACAGCAGCGGCGCGCCCAGTTCCGAGCTGCCGTACTGCCGGGTTCCCGGCGGAAAGTCGCCGCGCTGGGGGCGAGGGCGTGAAATAGACATAGGGCTTCCTGTGTGTCGTTATTATTCAGTGTTGGCGAAAAGCGTGTCGGGATCAAACCCATTCCCTGAGGCGTGAAATCCGACGACACATCAATTTTCTATCATATGTCGTTTGCAATTTCAGGTGATGAAACAAATAATTATCGCTCTGTTGGCGGTATTTTTTTCATTTTAAAGGGGATCTTATGAAGTATCCTGTCGCTTTGACATGCGGCGCGCTGTGGTTAGCCAGCGTATCTTCTTTAGCCTGGGCGGCGGACGTACCGCCGGGCACGGTACTGGCGGAAAAACAGCTGTTAGTACGCCATATCAAAGATGAACCCGCCTCGTTAGATCCCGCCAAAGCGGTGGGCCTGCCGGAAATCCAGGTGATCCGCGATCTGTTTGAAGGTTTAGTCAATCAGGATGCGAAAGGCAACCTGGTTCCAGGCGTGGCGACCCGCTGGCAGAGCAACGATAACCGCGTCTGGACCTTTACCCTGCGCGATGACGCGCGCTGGTCCGACGGCACGCCGGTTACCGCCGAGGATTTCGTCTATAGCTGGCAGCGTCTGGTGGATCCGAAAACCACTTCGCCGTTCGCCTGGTTCGCGGCGCTGGCGGGGATCGCCAACGCGCAGAACATTATCGACGGCAAAGCCGCGCCGGAGACCCTGGGGGTTACCGCCGTCGATGCCCACACTCTGCGGGTGCAGCTGGATAAACCACTGCCGTGGTTCAGCAACCTGACCGCCAGCTTTGCCTTCTACCCGGTACAGAAGGCGAATGTCGACAGCGGCGCGAACTGGACGCGGCCCGGCAGCCTGGTGGGCAACGGCGCCTATGTTCTGAAAGATCGCGTGGTCAATGAAAAGCTGGTGGTGGTGCCGAACACGCACTACTGGGATAACGCCAAAACGGTGATCCAGCAGGTCACCTTTGTGCCGATCAACCAGGAGTCCGCCGCCACCAAGCGCTATCTCGCTGGCGATATCGATATCACCGAATCTTTCCCGAAAAATATGTATCAGAAGCTACTGAAGGATATTCCGGGGCAGGTATATACCCCGCCGCAGCTGGGTACCTACTATTACGCTTTCAATACCCAAAAGGGGCCGACGGCGGACGAGCGGGTGCGACTGGCGCTGAGCATGACCATCGATCGCCGGGTGATGGCGGAGAAAGTACTGGGAACCGGGGAAAAACCGGCCTGGCGTTTCACGCCGGACGTGACGGCGGGCTTCACCCCCCAGCCGTCGCAGTTTGAGAGTATGAGTCAGGCCGAACTTAATGCCCAGGCGAAAGCCCTGCTGGCTGCCGCCGGCTATGGCCCGAATCGTCCGCTGAAGCTGACGCTGCTGTATAACACCTCTGAGAATCACCAGAAGATTGCCATCGCGGTGGCGTCGATGTGGAAGAAAAACCTCGGCGTGGAAGTGAAGTTGCAAAACCAGGAGTGGAAAACCTATATCGACAGCCGTAACACCGGCAATTTCGACGTGATCCGCGCTTCGTGGGTAGGGGACTACAACGAGCCGTCCACCTTCCTGTCGCTGCTGACCTCCACCCACAGCGGAAATATCTCGCGCTTTAACGATCCGGCGTACGACAAAATCCTCGCCCAGGCGGCGGTGGAGAATTCGGCCAAAGCGCGTAACGACGATTACAACGCGGCGGAGAAGATCATTATGGTCAAAGCGCCGATTGCGCCGATCTACCAGTACACTAACGGCCGGCTGATTAAGCCGTGGCTGAAAGGCTACCCGATCACCAACCCGGAAGATGTGGCCTACAGTCGTACCATGTATATCGTGAAGCACTAACCGGCACTGGTTTCCTGATAACGCAAGGTAACCACGTATAAACCCAGAGCTGGCGCGTCTTGCCGCGCCAGTTTTTCCTTCTGTAGGGCGTCGCGCAGCGGTATTCGCCTGCTGTGTCGGTGGGTGGCGGGCAGCGGAAGCATATAGAGCGATGAACGTTCGGCGGCGGTACACAGACTAAAGCCCGTCTGGCGCATTGCGGCGCCAACCGTATCGGGAAGGTTAATTTCGACGGGCTGTAGCAGCAGGCTCATCCGGCCGGTTTCGGTTTGAGTTCTACTAGAGTGTAGCGCTGCTGGCGCTCGGTAAATTGCGGCGTAAAGGGGGCTACACCGGTATTGGCGGAAACAGGCAACGGTTTCTGGCGTAGAGCGCAGTCGCTAATAAACAGGGCGAAAACATACAGTAAACACAGAGCGTCATTCTTCATGGCGAGGCGTCCGGCAGAAAATGGAGTTCATCCTGCAAGTAGCGTGACTCTCGGACGGCCGAAAATAGGGGGCAGTGGGCAGTCGTTTTTAACCGTGTGGTGACTAACACAGCCTTTTTACTCATCTGTTGTCTGATTGATAGACATGTAGGAGATAGACCTGTTATAACTACCTGAATTGTTATATGGAAAGGCCGGAAATTAATGATGGGAAAGTTTTTTCGTTCAGTCCCTGTTGTGTTCTGGATAAGTTTTATTTGGTGCCCAGTCATTATGTTCAGCTTGGTGTATGCCAGAAATCATACGGGGACTAGTCTACTCATTATCATAACATTTATCAGCATGGTGATGGTATCCGGGTATATTATCGGGTGTTTTTCTTCTGTTACTTTTGCGAGTACAGAGAGAAAACGCCTCAGAGGTGTATTTCCTGGACGAAGAGGTAAACTGAAAGGAATCATTAGTGATTCAAGCACGTTAATCGTAATATTTTTTATCGCCGCGGCGACGGCGATTTCAGGTGTTGGTTTCAATTATGGTATTTTCTTGCTTGGTGTTCCGGCAATTTTTTTCTCATTACTGTTTTGTAATTATTATTTTTTATGCATGTCAAGGCTACGAGAAAATACTGTTAAAAAAATAAATCGAGCTCTTTTAATTCTGTGTTCAATCATATTGTTTATTTCGAAGATGTTAACGAATGGTTTTGTAAATGAAGTCTTTGATATTAGTGTTGCTAAAATTTCTTATGTTGGGTGGGCTTTTTCAATCTTATTTTCTATCCCATTTTTTGTGATTGCTTCCTATTTTAGTTGTATGGCTATAGGGGCGGTAACTGATTCATCGCGGGTTAAAAAATTAAAATACCTTCGATGGTGCATACTTCAATTCTTTGTCTGTCAGGTGTTTTTTTAATTATCGGTTATACTTCCTATTTCATTAGCGCTGGTGGATTGTTTAATGCTGTGGCGAAAGAAGTTTACCGTTATGATACCAGAAGCTCTTTTCAATGTAATGATAAATACTGGATTATTCCTGAATTAGGTAGAGAAGCCAGATATCTGATGGACACACCAAATAATTATAGAGCGATATATATTGAAAACAATTCTGTTCATGTGACTGCTGTGGTGTGTAAGAAAGATGGTGGTTATACCCGTTATCCTATTGAAAGTGCAGAAGATATATTAAAAAATCCCGCTTCCAAAGGAGCCTGACTGTCAACACATATTGGACGTTGAATCTGGATATGCCATCGATGCTGGAGCTTCCGGCGACGTGTCTTCAGCCTGTTCAGATGATTTGGACTTCGCCTGATAACCCTCCTGGCCATCGATTTTAATCCAGTGGATAAAGATAGCCAGGCCTTCGGGCTTACATCCTGCTTCCTGGAATATTTCCCTTTGGTATGGGTATAAATATCGGTCCACAAATCGCCGAGACTAAAGCCAATCAGCACTTTTTTCCCGGCGTCAACGGCATCATTGTAGCGGCGGATCAGATGTTACGCCTCATCGCCTGAAACCCGAATATCAAAATAGCGATATTCCGGTTTGGTGGTAGGACCGTTCAGTGCCGCGATGGCGCACGCAAGGAAGCTGTCGCCTTTTTTAGGGTGCACGTCGCGGATGCGGCGGAGATAGTCCAGACCGTTAATTTGCAGGGTAAAGTACGGCGCAGGGGGCGTTGAGGTTGCCATGGCTGACCCCCTGAAGTTGATAAAAAAGGGATCAGTGTCGAAGGAGCTGTTACTGGCATTGAAACCATCCGCATGAGGACATTGACTCGTTGTGCGAGAAAGCTGTCCTGGATATAGCCCGGCGATCCGCAGAATGCGAACCGGCCGTGATGCCAGGGACGCTGACGCCAGCGCGGCGGAAAATAGCGTCATGTGGCAACGATGCGCAGCGGCGTAGGAGAGGGAGGAGCATGCGTCAGGCTCCCGGCCATGTACGTTGAGCGCAAACAGCGAACATGATGGTTCCCTGATAGTTGTCCTCTGAATAATTTATCCCGCTACAGTGATAAATGTGATTGCTCCATCGCGACGCTGGTGTAAAATTTATTCAGTGATGCATTTTATTTTTTTTCGTTGCAGGGATATCAGGTGTACATATTTATCTTACATTATTTATCAAAATAATCATTGGTGGGTGATATAGGTTCCGGTATTGAATATTCATGATGCTCTATCTTTTGAATTGAATTGTTGACTTGGTGAATAAATTAAATTCTTAACCTGTTAAGTTGATCGGTAATCTACTTTTGTTTTATCATCATCCCGTTTTATTCCTGCTAATATTCAATGATCCTTCCTCAAGGAAAGGAACTGCTATGGCTGATACGTTCCAGAACGAAGTGCCCAAAGCGCGTATTAATCTCAAATTATCACTTCATACCGGCGGAGCGCAAAAGAAGGTTGAACTACCACTCAAGCTGCTTACCATCGGCGATTTTAGTCATGGGAAGGAGAACCGGCCTTTATCGGAAAGAGAAAAAATCCACGTCAATAAAAATAGTTTTAACAGCGTACTTTCGGAATTTAGCCCGGAAGTAAACCTCTCGGTGCCAAATACGCTGGCCGGCAATGGTGAAGAGGAGAACGTCAGACTGCGTTTTACCGATATCAAAGATTTTGAACCGGAGCAGATTGCCCGGAAAATTCCGCAGCTCCGCGCCATCCTGGCGACGCGTAACTTATTACGCGATCTCAAATCCAATCTGCTCGATAACGCCACTTTCAGAAAAGAGCTCGAGACAATCCTGAAAGATCCGCCGCTGTCCCAGGAATTACGCGGCGAAATGAGTGCGCTTGCCCCGAAATAACCGGGGGCGCGTCTGTTAATGGATTAACCGGGAAAATGCTAATGTCTGTTACCACAGAAAACAGCCCTGTCCAGGGGCAAACCACGCTACAGGAAAACACGGCGGGAGAGGCATGGTACTAGTGAGCGGCGAAGATATGCAGCTATCAGCCAGTAATAATATGACGCTGACGGCGGGTAAACAGCTAGATGTCGGTGTGCAGAAGGACTTTACGCTGGCGGCCGGTAAACAACTCAGCCTGTACAGCCGTGAAGGGGCAAAACCGTTCAGCTCGCAAAACGATATTGATATTCAGGCTCAGGGTGAAAATATCACCACTTGGTCGACACAGGACACGCATATTTCGAGTGGCAAGAAACTGGTCGTTACGGCACAGGATGAACTGACGCTGGTCTGTGGAGGCTGCTATATCAAAATCAAAGGCGGGAATGTTGAGATTGGTGGACCGGGCAAACTGCTGTTTAAGAATACGGGCATCAGGAAAGCGGGCACTGGCAATATGCAGGGGGTGATGAAGTCGTTTGAGCCTTCAACATTTGATGAGAAATTTATAATCAGAAATGCGCTAACAAAAGAACCCATGCCTGGCAGGGCATACAAAATCACTATGCCAGATGGTTCTGTTATTTCCGGTGTGACAGATGATTCTGGAGCGACGTCACTCAATTCATCTGATGTTATCGACAATATGATTATCAGCTTGGTTAAGGCGAATTAAGATGAGATGGAATCAGTCAGACAGAAAAGTGCTTACAATTATAGCCATTGTCGGTGTGCTCCTCTATGTCATTTATAAAGGCTTGCAGTTCCTGGCAGGGGCCAGTATGGGGGCCAGTTTTGGAGTGGGCCTGGGAGGAATGAGTGGCTCTCAAAAGGTTGAAGTGTCGCGGAAAGTTGAAACGGATGCTCCGCCACAAATTATTTATCGCATAGATAAAAATCGATACTTGACGCTGGAAAACTACATATCCTGTGATAAGGGTGGACAGGTATATTACAATGACTCTCAGCGGGGAATAAAAACACACCTGGGATGGGATATTGAATTTTATGATTTTTCCTATCGCCGGGGAAATAATTTAGTAGCTTATAAAGGCTCTGTTATTAATGGGGCAGATAATGGTTATCTGGCACTCCCCGGCGCATCTACCAGACAATATTGTGGTAGTGGAAGGTCAGAGCGAGGTTGTCCTTTGTTTTTCTTCTTTTCAGCAGATCATGGAAAAACCTTTATCTATAAAATTATAGCTGAGGAGTACAGTACCCCTGAACGGTTCAGTAAGCTTAAAGTGGTAGTGGCTAATGATGGGGTTTATTTAAAAGATGAGTCTCAAACAGAGAGTGTATTTTCTCACCCTATAGGTCTTCGCGATCTTCATTCAGTGAATAAATTAAGATTTTCAGACGGAAAATTAATCAGTGTTTATGATGATTGGCAGAAAAAAGTTCATGAGTTAGTGAGAAAAGAACTGATAAGAAAAAAAATGCCTTATGCAAATGATTATGGACCCACATTTCATATATTCGACTATATCAGAAAATTAACACCTCCTAAAACTCATGAGGAGAGTAATTTGATGGCAAATGAATTGTCAGATATTCGAATCAGGATTGAGGATGAGGTTTATAGTCACAGGATTGATTTTCCGAAACTTTCAACGAAAAGTATCGATGCTAAATATCTATGTAATAAAAGCATTGAAGCTAAAATCATCACATATACCAATGAGTCAAATGGGAAAAAGGAGGTGGTAAAAAATGAACAGTGATTCTGAACCCATCCGGGAACTTGAATGTAAATTTGATGATAATTGGCATCCGTCCTGGTACTCATTTCCATCTCATAAAAATTGCCAGATCAGAGGCGATTGTGATTTACCACCACATTTGCCTGGTATTATTATACTTGTACACGGTGTAAACTCGACAGGAGAGTGGTTTTCAATTGCGGAGAATAAACTTTGCGAAGGCCTGAATAAGAGGCTTGGATTAAACGGGACAGATTATAAACTGGAGGCCAACAAATATCTTTCTGACGATAAAATAAATTCTGAACCTCTAGTGTTTCGAGATTTACCTGAAGTTGATAAAAATAAGTCTCCAGTTATTCGTTTTACTGGGGGTATTCCTCACCTAAATAAAGGATTAACAAATGGGGAAGTTTGTCGTCGTTTTAGGGGACGTGACTTCGCACGGTGGCAAAGTCACATCAGCCTCATCCAGCTTCGATATATTCGGTAATAATGCCGCACTTTTGAATGATACCGTAAGTTGCCCGAAACACAGTACGAATAAAATTATTGAATGCGATGTTTCTGCGTATGAAGAAAACGGGCGTGGGATTGTATTGCATGGCTGCAAGACACAGTGTGGTGCGAGTGTCATCGCAAGCATGCCGGATATGGAGGTTGGCTGATGGGATGGTCTCTGCCGGAAGTGCCTGAAAAAGATCAGGCACCATCCTGGTCACCGTGGATCTGTCTGTTGATTATTATTCTCGGACTTTTCACTGGGCTGCTTATTGCGGTGCTGAAATCACTAACGACAGGGTTACTTTCATTGAGCAGTGGGGCTTGGTTACCACTGACGATCAAGACCTTTGCGGGAATTTCGGCAGCCATCGCGGTCTATACTTTCAGCCAGGAAATGCTAGCAATTCGTGTCTGGAACTGGAATGAGTGGTGCAGGAACATGCGTCTGAAGTGGCGTTTACGTGCACAACAGCATCTTGTCATTCTCAGCCATGTTTTCATCACTGCCGATACGGGATTGTTAGGTCGGCTTGCAAATACGCAGGAAGGGGAACAGACCTGGAACGCGACGGCAAGGAATTTATCCCTGAAGGACGCGGGCTGATACGTCATCTTAAACAGCAGCATTATCTTGCTGCTCAGGCTTGCCTTTACTATCCGGTTTACCCCTGTTTTTCTTTACGAGCAGCGTGACGCTCTGTCTGTAGACTTCGGCTGATATCCTGCCCCCTGTGCCTCTGTCCGCGCCGGCAGCCGGTTCGATAAAAAACAGGGGGTCAAAAGCCGCTGTACGTCACTGGCGGACGCACAAAGATCCTCCTGAAGCAGCAGGGGACAGCATGTATTAGCCGGCTGAAGGCGAGACCAGCGCTTATGCCAACGACGCTGTTGGCAATGCTGCAGGATAAATATCCCGGTCAGTCCCCCAACAGTCTCCGCTGGATAATGCAACGGCGGGGCCGCGAACGGACGTTGCAGTACGGTGCAGAGCAGGAGTTTATGTTCCGCCAGCGGCATCAGCCTGGCCTGTGTGGCCTGGGTCGGAAATGAGTGAAAATGCTGAGCACAGCGCCAGTCACCGGCCACTACCAGTTGCCTGCTGCCTGCAGGCAACCTCAGCTACATTCGCAATGTATCAATGACCGCTCTCAGCGCGGGCGACACATTGCGGTGCGGGTAATAGAGAAATGAACCTTCCAGACGCTGGCTATAACGCTGGAGCACCCGGATAAGTGTGCCCTGGGCTAGATCGTCGGTAATCAGCTCTTCCGGGACATAGGCCAGCCCCAGACCGAGCCTCGCCGCTTTGGCCTCCATATAGCTATCGGCGAAAGCCCACTGTCCCTGAGGCGGGTGGGTGATTTTTTTGCCATCCACATTAAGTTCCCAGGCGTAAAGGCTGCCGTCGCCGAACTGATAAGCGATGCAGGGGTGGGCGACTAAATCGGCGGGCGTTTGTGGAAAGCCGTAGCGGCGAAAATGTTCCGGGGTACCGACAACAGCCATCTCCATATCGGGCGAAATGCGTACCGCAATCATACCACTCCCGACTTCCGGGCCCAGACGCACGCCCGCATCGAATCGCTCCGCAATAATATCGACAAACCGGCTTTCGCTGATCAGTTCCAGTCTGATATCGGGATAGCGGTGTTTAAATACTGCCAGCTTCGGCAGCAGGACTTTATCAATGGCATGCTGGCTGGCATTGATGCGTACCGTACCGGAGGGCGTTTGACGATAGTGGGCCAGCGTGGCGAGTCCCATATCTAAGGCGTCGAAACCGGATTCGACATTGTGATAGAGCTGCTCACCCGCCTGAGTGAGCGACAACCGGCGGGTGGTGCGCACCAGAAGCTGAACGCCCAGCCGCTCTTCGAGTTCGCGAACCGCACGGCTTACCCCGGACTGCGCCAGGCCAAGTCGTTGCGCTGCGGCGGTAAAACTGCCTTCCCGCACCACCTGCATAAACAGATAAAGGTCATTATAGTTTTCCCGTTTCGCCATTCTCCCGCCTCGTCACCTGCATGCCATTTAGAACAATATGGTATTAATCTTAGCATTTTTCACCCCCTAATAAGAACCATTACTGCTGGCTACACTAAGCGCACGACAATAAAGCACAGCTGCATTGTCTACTGGAGACTTGCATTGATCACGTTTATTTAGGGGAATTTTGATGACGGTTTTCACCAAAAAACTGACAGCCGCGATACCCGCCATGCTGCTTTGCGCCTCATTAACTGGAGTGACAACGATGAGCTATGCTGAGACAATTAACCCGAATGCGCCTGTTTCACTGATTGAAAAATGGGATAAAACGTTTGCTGAGAGTTTGAAAGTGGATCACCGTAAGGTGACCTTCCAGAACCGCTACGGGATAACCTTAGTTGGCGATCTCTACCTGCCGAAGGATCGCGGTGAGCGCAAACTGGCAGCTATTGCCGTGAGCGGTCCCTTCGGCGCGGTAAAAGAGCAGTCCAGCGGCCTGTATGCCCAGACGCTGGCCGAACAGGGGTTTGTCACCCTGGCGTTTGACCCATCCTATACGGGCGAAAGCGGTGGCTACCCACGCAACATGGCCTCACCGGATATCAATACCGAGGATTTCAGTGCCGCGGTGGACTTTCTGGGCCTGCAAAAAGAGGTGGATCGCAACCGTATCGGTTTGCTCGGCATTTGCGGCTGGGGCGGTATGGCCCTAAACGACGCGGCGATGGATACCCGCGTCAAAGCGGTGGCGACCAGCGTCATGTATGACATGAGCCGCGCGATGGGTCATGGGGTAGGCGATGGCAAAGACCGCTACACGACAGCCGACCGCCGAGCGGTACTGCAGTACTTGAACGCGCAGCGCTGGAAGGATGCGGCAAACGGCACTTCCGCCCCCGGTGGGCATGACATATATGTTGATGAGAAAGGCAACGTCAGCGCTGCCGATCGTATTTTGCCGGAAACCTTGCCCGCCAACCCCAATCCGGTCCTGAAAGAGTTCTTCGATTATTACCGTATGCCGCGAGGTTTCCATGCGCGTTCGGTTAATTCAACCGGGGCTTGGAATGCGACGATGCCGCTGTCGTTTATGAATATGCCGCTGCTGAGTTACGCCAGCGAAGTGACTATTCCGACGCTTATTGTGACCGGCGAACAAGCCCATTCACGCTATTTTGCCGAAGATGCCTTTAAGGCGATCGGCAGTAAAGAGAAAGCGCTGGTGATTGTCCCTGGCGCAAACCACGTCGATCTCTATGACAACGTCGCGGGCAAAATTCCCTTTGCTACATTCACTCAATTTTTCAAAACCAACCTGCAATAGCTCTCCTGTGCCGGAGACATCCCCAAAGCCGCCTGCAGGCGGCTTTGTTTTGTCGGAGATAAATAATGTCTGGATTACATAACACCCGCGCATACTGGAGCGGCGTCCTGGCGATGACGCTCTGCGTATTTGTGCTCATTGCCTCAGAGTTTATGCCGGTCAGTCTGTTGACACCCATCGCGGGTGATTTACACATTACCGAGGGATTAGCAGGCCAGGGGATCGCGCTTTCTGGCGCACTGGCGGTATTGACCAGCCTGACGATTTCCCGTCTTACCGGGTCGCTGGACCGTAAATGGCTGTTGCTGGGGCTCACGGCGTTGATGGCGGCCTCAGGATTGATGATTGCCCTGGCGTCCAGTTTCCCGGTTTATATGCTGGGCAGAGCGCTCATCGGGATCGTCATCGGCGGCTTCTGGTCGATGTCGGCGGCAACGGCCATTCGGCTGGTGCCGCAACGCCAGGTCCCCCGCGCACTGGCCATCTTTAACGGCGGTAACGCGCTGGCCACCGTTGTGGCAGCGCCGCTGGGCAGCTACCTGGGGGCCACCGTCGGCTGGCGCGGTGCCTTTTTATGTCTTGTTCCGCTGGCGATGGTAGCCTTCATCTGGCAATGCGTTAGCCTGCCGTCGATGAAAAGCCAGCGCGCACCACAGCGGCAGGGAACCGTGCTGCGTCTGCTCCGCCGCTCGACGGTATCCCTTGGATTGCTGGCCTGCGGGCTGTTCTTTATGGGGCAGTTTACCTTATTTACCTATGTGCGACCGTTTCTGGAGACGGTGACCCGGGTCAGTTCTTCTGGTCTGCCCCTGATATTACTGGCGATTGGCGTCGCTGGTTTTGTCGGCACGCTGCTCATTTCGACCGTTCTGCACGCCCGGTTTTATCTGACTCTGGTGGCTATCCCTTTGATTATGGCTGCGATTGTCGGAGCGCTTTTGCTGGCCGGGCACCATACCGGTGCTGTCACCGTACTGTTAAGCCTGTGGGGCCTGCTGGCGACGGCGGCGCCCACCGGCTGGTGGACATGGATTGCGCGGACGCTGCCCGAAGATGCGGAGGCGGGCGGTGGTCTTATGGTTGCTGTGATCCAGCTATCGATTGCCCTCGGGTCAACGGCAGGCGGCCTGGTGTTTGATAGTCTGGGATGGCACAGCACGTTTGCACTGAGCGGTCTGTTATTGCTGGGCGCGGCAGGGGGGACTTTTCTGCTCTCTGTCAAAATCAGATCATCTCAGCGCACTGCGATTAATGAATTGAATGCATAAGTCAAATCAGGAATGACAGGCTAATCGTGACCGCGTTCTTGTCTTACCATGATGTTTTAACAAGAGGGGAGCTTTACCGTGGAATATTCTGTATTAAGTAACAACCTTAAAATGCCGATGCTGGGTTTTGGCGTTTTTAAGGTGACCGATAAAGCAGAGTGTAAGCAGTCAGTGCTGAACGCCATTCGTACCGGCTACCGCCTTATCGATACCGCTGCCGTCTACGATAATGAAGATGCGGTGGGTGAAGCCGTTCGCGAAGCCATCGCCGAAGGTCTGTGTACCCGTGAGGCGCTGTTTATAACCTCCAAACTGTGGGTCCAGGACATGGCCAACACCGGGATGGCGAAAGCCGGGATTGCCGCGTCCTTAAAAAAATCCGGGCTGGAATATTTCGATCTCTATCTGTTGCATCAGGCGATGGGCGATTATTTCAGCGCCTGGCGTGCGCTGGAAGACGCGTATGAAGCCGGGAAGCTGAAAGCGATTGGCGTCTCCAATTTCTACCCCCATGTGTTAGCTAACTTCTGCGAAACCGTCAGAATCAGGCCGATGGTGAACCAGGTTGAACTGCATCCTTATTTCGCGCAGCCTGCGGCGCTGGAAACCATGAAGCATTATCACGTTCAGCCGGAAGCGTGGGCGCCGTTAGGCGGTGGCAGACATAATCCGTATCAAGAGGCGATGCTGCAGGGGATTGCCGATGCCCATCAAAAAACCATTGCGCAGGTTATCCTGCGCTGGAACGTGCAGCGTGGCGTCACGGTGATCCCTAAATCCACCCGCCAGGAGCGTATTGAAGAGAACTTTGCCATCTGGGATTTCTCGCTCACCGCGAGCGAAATGGCGCAAATCGGCGCCCTGGATTTAGGCTATGTCGGCGAAGCGGTAAAACACTTTAATCCTGAATTCGTTCGTGGCTGTCTGGGGGTGAAAATCCACGACTGACCGCGGCACCGATTGGCTCCATCTTCATCTCCCCGCCTGCGCCGCGGCGACGGGCTCGGTATGCTGATTAGCGCCCACGCGTTTGCCGCGACGGTTGTCAATGCGGTAGTCGATCGTCACGGGCTGCGGGCCGGCGGGGGTGACGGTCAACTCCCTGACCATTTGGCCAGCGTCGGGCGGCAGGGTCAGCGAGGTTTCTCCCTGAGCGAGCATCTGGCCATTTTGCCTGACCTGCCAGGTCAGGCGGCAATCCTCGCAGGCTGCCCAGGTATCGTTAACCGCCCACAGGCGCACCGTCGCCGGGCTTCCCTGACGCCAGCTGGCGGTCACCGGCTCGATGGACGGCAGGATCGGCTGATAGGCGCGCTGCAGGGCATAGTAACCGGCCTTCGGCTGGCGCAGATAATCCACCACCCCCCAGTTGATGGAGGGCCATGTCTCGACAAACATAAAGTGGAACAGGGCGGTCACCGGCTGATAACGCTGGCGGCGATAGCTCTCCGCCGCCAGCGCCACCAGTCTGGCCTGATATGCCTGGGTGTTTTCAATCATCTCCTGAATATTGTTGCCTCGTGGAATACCGGCAAATTTAAAGGTCTGGAAAGGCTGAAAATTATGGTACTTCCATCGCACCCAGCCGGGGTCGTCAGCGGCGGTCGTTTTCGGCCACAGCAGATGAGCCGGGATAATGGTCTTCAGGGTGGAGAGCCGGGGCAGCGCCTGGGCGCCAAACTCGGTAATAATCCCGGTCTTCGCCGGGGCGAGCAGGTCGCGCAGGGTGCCGAAATACCACCCCGCCCAGTAGTGTTCTTCGACGGCGGAAAAACGATGCACAATGCGGGAGGTGTCTTCCGCCAGCGCATCGCCTACCCGCTGTGTTAGGGTCTGGTTTAAGGTTTTATGCCAGTCGGGGAAGCGTTTTTCCATCCACGGCGAGTTCCACGGCGGCTCGTTGTGGCCGCCCCAGACAATAATCGCCGGTGAATTGCCGAACTGGTCCATCATCGCCCGGGTCTGGCGCACAGCGTTCTCGGCGAAGGCGGCGCTGTCATCGTAACCCCATTGCAGGGGGACATCCTGCCAGATCATCAGTCCCATCTCATCGGCCACCTCATACAGCGCGCGCCCCGCCACGTGGCCGTGAACGCGGATGGCGTTGGCGTTCATCGCCGTGACAAGCCTGAAATCCCGACGGTACTTTTTCCGCGTCATGGTGCTTAGCCATGGGGAGCCAATATAGTTGCTGCCCTTAATGAACAGCCGTCTGTCGTTGATGCGCCAGCCCTGATTATCCGCCAGCGCTTCCACCTTACGTAATCCGGTGCGGGTGACGGCGGTATCCATCATCCCCCGGTTATCCGTTAGGGTGGCGCGCACCCGGTAGAGGTTCGGCTTGCCTGCGCCCACGGGCCACCAGAGCTTCGCGGACGGCATGGGTAGCGAGACGTGCAGGACGCCTGCGGTTTTCTCCAGAGTGACCGCGAAGGCCTGGTGAAAACGTGGGCCGGAAAAATTGTCCGGGGTAGCCGTCAGGCGTAGCGTGACGGGGCCGGGCGTCACAGCCCGATAGCGGATTTCGGCACGCAGCATGGGCTGCTCCAGCCCCTGTTGCCAGTCCGGGCGCAGGATCACCTCGTCGATGGTGACGCCGCGGCTCAGATGGAGCTTCACTGGCGCCCAGATCCCCCCGGAGTTGGCATCCTGCCCCTGAACCGACCAGGCGCCGCCCGGGCGGGTGTCGTGCTGATTCAGGATCCCTTTCATCAGCGTTTTGTGCAGCGGCCAGATCTTTTGCGGGTCTTCATAGGGGCTGTCGACCCGCACGGCGAGCTGATTATGGCGGCGTACGGCCCCGCTGATGTCCACCGGGAAGCGCTGAAAATAGCCCTCGTGTCGGGCCAGCGTCTTGCCGTTGAGCGCCACCTCGGCAAAGTAATCGACGCCGTCAAACACCAGGGTAGCCATGGCATCCGGCGACAGGCCATGCAGGGTAAACTGATGGCGATACCACAGGGCGCCCTGATGATCGTATCCAGCGCTGTACCAGTTTGCCGGTACTCGCAGCGTGCGCCAGTCGCCATCCGAAGCCTGCGCGCCGTCGAAGGCGCTGTCGTTAGCGTCATGCACCCGCCATTGTCCGGCCAGTGACCAGGTCACCGGCGCAGAACCGGCATGCGCCAGCGGCAGGCAAACCATCAGCAGCAGAAGGCGTTTAACGATCACGGAGGACCTCCTGCGATCTGCGATGTAGCCACCGGTGGCAGCCTGTGGTTGCCTCGGCCAGCGCGTCGCGCAGGTCATCTGGCACGGTCTGGCCGGGCGACGTCGCCCGGCTCTCCATTTGCTGGAGCACCCCGGCAAGGCGTTGAAAGCCGAGGGTGACCGCCTCGCCGCGCAGTTTGTGGGCGATACGGCGCCACGTCTCCCGGTCATTAGTATCAATGGCGTGGGTGAGGGCGATGATCGCAGCATCAAGCCCTTCAGCGAAGAGTCCCAGCAGCTCCTCGACCAGCTCAGGATCGTCTGCGCACTGTTTTAGCAGGTGGGCCTCGTCCGGCAGGCCTTTCTCTTCCTCCAAATCGCTATCTTCCGCTGCGCCGACGCGGGCGATGGCTTCCCGTAGCGCCTCAAGACTCACTGGTTTGGCGATATAGCCGTCGAAGCCCATCGCCAGACAGCGCTCTCTATCGCCCTGCATGGCATGGGCGGTCATGGCCATCGCGGGCTGATGTTGCCTGCCCAGCGCCGGCGTCTCTTCGCGCAGCAGACGGATGGCGGTTTCACCGTCCATCTCCGGCATTTGCAGATCGATCAGCAGGAGATCCCAGCAGGCTGCGCGCCAGCGCTCCAGCGCCTCCCGGCCGTTGCTCACCACCTCGCAGCGGTGACCCAACTGCTCCAGCAGCCGTCTGGCGACCTTTTGATTAACCAGGTTGTCCTCAGCCAGCAGGATATGCAGCCCGGTCTGGTCCCTGACCGGTTCCGCAACGGGGGCTGGCGCTGTCGCCACCACCGGCGTGGGAAGGAGAATACCGGCGATAACCTGATGCAGTTCGCGCTGCGCCACCGGTTTATGCAGATAGTGGGCGATACCGATGCGCTTAAGCATATTGGCGTCAAAATGGCGGCTCATGGAGCTGAGCATAATGATCTGGCTCTGCCGGGCCTCGGGCAGGGCGGAGAGCTCCAGCGCCAGGGATACGCCGTCCATATCCGGCATCTGCGCGTCGAGCAGGATCAGCGGCCAGGGCGGCCCTTCGGCGGCCCGGCGTAGCGCCTCGCCGGCGTTGTCCACGCAGCTTGGCATCAGCCCCATCTGGCGAAGCATGGTGTCGAGCAGGCGCAGGTTGGTGCTGTTGTCGTCAACCACCAGCACCCGCTGGTTGTTGAAGCGGCTCAGCGGAGCGCTACCGGAGGCCGCGGCGTGCAGGCCTTCCAGCGGCAGGGTGAAGGCAAATTCGCTGCCCGCCCCGGGCTGGCTCTCCACCATCAGCTCGCCGCCCATCAGGCTGACCAGGCGGGCCGAAATGGTTAACCCCAGCCCGGTGCCGCCGTAGCGGCGGGTGGTAGAGCTATCGGCCTGGCTGAAGGCCTCGAAGATCGCCTTTTGCTTCTCCGGGGCGATGCCGATGCCGGTATCGCGTATGCGAAAGCGCCAGCGGCTTTCGTCGTCGGCCGGCGCAATCGCCAGCAGAACCTCCCCCTGATGTGTGAACTTCAGCGCATTACCCAACAGGTTAGTCAGGATTTGCCGCAGCCGGGGGCCATCGACGGTCAGCACCTCCGGTACCGCAGGTGAGATGTCCACCAGCAGCTCAATGCCCTTTTCGCTGGCGGCAGGCATATGCGGGCGGATCAGCGACTGGATAAAGGGGCGGATCTCCAGCGGCTCTTCGTCCACCTGCATCTTGCCCGACTCAATGCGTGAGAAATCAAGAATGTCGTTAATAATGTGCAGCAGCGACTGGGCTGAGCTCATCACCAGCGAAAGGTACTCCCGCTGCTCCGCGGTCAGCGGCGTATCGAGGCAGAGCTGCGTCATGCCGAGAATGCCGTTCATCGGGGTGCGGATTTCGTGGCTCATATTGGCGAGGAAGGCGCTTTTCGCTTCGTTCGCCTCGCGGGCCTCCTTCGCCGCCTCAATGGCCAGCAGCTCTGCGGCTTTGCGCCGGGTAATATCCTGCAAGGTGCCGATCACCCGCTCTGCCTGCTGCTGCATGTTGAGGGTGACGATCTGCCCTGAGAGCAGCATCCAGCGCCAGCCCTGCGTCGGGTGCTGGACACGAAGTTCACATTCAAAAACCGGCATATGCTCGTTTTGCGAGGCGATCATCGCCTGTTGCAGGGTAGTGCGATCGTCCTCGTGGACCAGATTGAGCATAAAACGCAGCGGATAGCGCCACTGGGCCCGCGACTGGCCGACCATCGCCAGCAGGGTGTCATTCACCTGCAGGTTGTCGTGGGAGACCTGCCAGTCCCAGATACCGATCTGGATCGACTCCGCGGTGAATAAAAAGTCGTCATGAAGCTGGTGACGTGAGCGCCGGGCCTCGTCAAGCTCGGTGATGTCGGTATGCAGGCTGACAATCCCGCCATCCGCCAGCCGCTGATGCTGAATGTAAATCCGGCGGTTGCCCGACTGGCGGACCTCGCAGTGGTTCGTCTGGCGGCAGTTGCGGATAATCGCCTCGCGCAGCGTCTGTTGCCGGCCTGGGTCGATGTTATATCCGGCATCGATAAACTTCTCGGCCAGGCTCTCAAGAGTGGCGCCGACGGCGAGCCAGGGTGCGATCGTTGGATAAAACAGCGCCACCTTATCATTCCAGGCCTGCAGCCGTTCGCGATCATCGTAGATCATCACCGCTGAGGGCAGGAGGTTGAGGTCGGTACGGTTAGCGGCATGCATGATTACTGGCCAACAGTTTGATAGTGGAGCTCCGCCTGGCGGCGCAGATACTCAAGACCAGGGGCGATCGCCATTGCCCATGCAGTGAGGATCTCTTCATCGCACAGTGGATCGCTGGCGCGGACGGTTTTGAGCATCGCTTCCCGCCAGAGGGCAAAAAACCGCGGCGGTAGACGCAGGCCTTCCTCGCTCTGCTCGCGTGCCAGCCGTTCCAGAAAATCGGGTACGAAGAGGTCGCCGTTGACCGCCAGCATGGCGAAAAAGCTTTTAAAGATCATCTGCTGGCCTTCCTCGCCGGAGCGTTGGGAGAAGTGCTGCTCGGTTTCCGGTGACATATGGATAAAGGTGCTGTAGAAGGCCTGGAAGAAGCGCTGTTTGTCGTGCTCCGGTACGACACGATTCAGACTGGCTTCAAAAAGATCGCGATAAAACTTCATGGTGCGCTCCTAATGACCCGTTCGCCCGGCAGGCAGCGGCGGGGCGGGTTAAATTCGTCCGTCGCGCGGTGGGCAAAGTAGCTGTTGTCATCCGCGAGGCCGTTTTTGAACAACGGCCCGGCGTTGTGTTTGTAAAACAGCGCCTCCAGCACCATAGCGTTAGTGGAGAGGGTGAGGGTGGCGTTGACGTCGCCGGTGGCCTCGACCCGTCCTTCAAACCAGCCGCGCTGCGAGTCGTTAAGATGGGTAGTGACCGCCATCAGCGCATCGGTATACTCGGTTTCCCACAGCGTCCACAAGACAAAGACCGCTTTGGTGGTCACCTGCGCCAGCCGGGGGTAGTACTTCCCGTCGTCCCCGAGCGTATTCCAGGCGTAGCCATTCCCCCAGACGGTGTCTTCCACGTGCCAGGGCGCCTGGGTAAGCGAAAAATCGGCCCGGGCGGTTAGCACTTTATCCTGTGTCCAGCGCGTTTTCTGGCTGAGCCATATCCCTTCCGCCCGTTCGCGCATGGCTTTTTGTACCTCTTCCGGCACGCCGGGCGGCTGCCAGCCGAACTCCAGTCCCGGTAGCATGGCGGGCAGAGTGGAGAGCACCACGGGTTGCCAGGTGGTTCGCGGGTCGCGGTCGTCAACGGCGAGGCGACGCTGATACATAATCACATTCCGCGCTGGGGGAGAGAAGGCCTTGCCGGCCGGGAATCCCCACAGGCGAAACGCGCTGGCGGCGTATTCACTGTCTCCCAGCCGAAGCTCCTCGCGGATCGTCCGCTGGCCGTTCTGCAGTGAGGCGGACCACAGCTCTCCGTCTTTATCGATCACCGGACAGAAGTTCCAGCGCAGGATAATTTTATCAATGTACTCGCCGTACTGCGGCGCGCGTTCGGCGGTGAGCCGCAGGGCGAGCATGAGTCGGGCCATATCTTTTGCTGACCAGCCGCTGGCCGCCGGTTTGCCGCTGAAGTCGACAGGGGTCGCCGTCTGAGTGGAGTATAGCCTGCCCGGCGAACCGCCGTCGGTCAGCGTCAGGCGATTGAGGGTGCCGAGCAGGGGCGTCAGGCGGGCGTCGAATTCCGCTTCCTTTACCAACCCCAGCTCTCTGGCGGCGAGCAGGGCGATAAGGGTGTCGCCCATCTGCCACAGCGTCGCGCGCGGCTGTTTGTCGCTGCCGTTGACCAGGCCGGTTTGCGGCTGGGTATTGTTCTCGACGTACCGCCAGGCGATCTGCGCCCACGTCCGCTCCTGCGGCGTCAGGCTGCTGATACGGGCGGTGGTGTGCCAGCCGCCTTTGGTCAGCCAGCGCCACCCCGCGCCTTCGCGACTGAACAGCGCCAGGGCGATAAGCAGCAGGAGGATGGCGACGGTCAGCCAGCGAGCTAGGGTTTTAAGCATTGCGCGGTCACCGGCGGAAGTTTAACGGGCTCGTCAGCCTTGCAGGCGGCGCACTGGCAGGCCTGGCAGGCGGGTTGGGTGCGCTGCGTGGTTCCGGTCTGTTCGCACCATGTCTTGACGGCAGGGGTATTGCTCAGGAAGGGGCGGTTGCGCGGGCCGTTATTGGGCTCAAAGAGATCCACCAGCTTTTTGTCCCACAGCGACGGCGCGAAATCGCGGTTTTTCGGATTGTCGCTGGAAAACTGCAGCAGTTTGCCTTCTTTTTTAAACAGCAGCGCTTCCAGCATGATGCCGTTATTGTTGGCGGTGAACTCATTGATTGGCCCGTCGCCGTTTTCATACAGTCCCTCGTAATAGCCTTTTCCCGCTTCGTTCGCATTTTCAATGGCGTCCAGCAAACGATCGGTATAGGGCGAGTTCCACAGCACCCACATCCCCATCGCCGCTTTGAGCGACACCGCGGCGCTGTTCGGTACGAACTGGCCTTTGTCGGTTATGGTGTTCCAGTTAAAACCGTCGCTGAACACGGTGTCATAGACAAAGTACGGGGATTTATCGAGCTGATGCTCGGAGCGAGCGGTGAGGATCCCAGTGATGGCGTAGCGATTCTCCTGGGCCTGGTAGACCCGGTCGGCAAAGTTTTTCATCCATGGATGGGAGTACTCGCGCGGGCTATCGTTCCGGTCAGCAGGATTATCAAAGCCAAACTCCATGCCATACAGCACGTAAGATTCACTGACCACATAGTTATGCTGGCTGGTTTGCCGCGGGTCGCGAGAATCATAGGGGACCATCACGCAGTAAATTTCCGCCAGCTCATAAGGCTGGGGCCGGCTGGCCTGACAGGTATTAAATCCCCACAGTTGAAAGCCCGCCGCGCCGTACTCCTCGTAGCCGAGGCGTCCTTCCTGAACGTATTTGGGCTGGCCGTTTTCCAGATAAGCCCCATACAGCGTGCCGCAGGGGTCGACCACATGGCTGAAATCCCACCCCAGCACCACGTTATCGATGCTGTTGCTGTATTCCGGATAGCGCTCCTTGATCACCTTCAGCCAGACCAGCATTCTGCCGATATCCAGCGCCGAATAGCCGATTTCACCCGGTTTATTCTGGTAGTTCACCTTTTGTCCGCTCACGGTGTTATAGGCTTTGTTAGGTAATTCGTTACGGAATAAATCGAGCTTATTCAGCGTGGCGAGAAACTTCAGCATCCGACGGTCGAACTCCGCCTTGTCAATAATTCCCAGCTCACGGGCCGCGGTCATGGCGGCCAGATAGGAGGCGCTGTCCCACATGGTGGTCGAGGGGTATTTGTTTACCGCATTGACCAGCCCGGTGGTGGGCTGAAAGTTGGCGACGAAATATTGCCAGGCATTTCTGGCGATAGTCATCTCCCTCGGCGTCAGCTCCCCGCTACGCGGGGCGTATTCCGCAGCCGGCAGACCGGTCGTGGCCTGCGCGCCGGAGAGTGAGAGCCACAGCGCCATGAGTCCGGCCAGCAGGGGAAAACGGGAAAAATAGGTCAGCTTCATGGCGTTGCTCCTGCTGAGGACGAGGGTAGAGGGGCAGGGCTCAGGCAGGCCAGACACAGCATCTGCCCCCGGGAAATGTAGGCCAGGCTTTCCAGCACGATCGCGTTGGTATCGCCGTCAACAACGTCGTTGACGCTGCGGTTGAGATTTAACCCACGCTGCCAGCCCTTGCCCGGGACCTGCAGCGTCTGGACCTGCTGGCGCAGCGCTTCGCTCCAGCTATTGCGGAACAGGGCGTACCAGGCAAAGGCGGTGCGGGTAGAGGTGATCGCCGTTTGCTCCGGGGTGGCACTGCGCGGGGCGAAGGCGCTCTGCGGCTGCCGGTCCGCCAGCGCGCTGGCATAATCCGGCGCGGGCTCGGCGTAGTCGGTGCTGATCGGCGGCTTGCTGACCCTCAGGCTATGACGGCGCTGCTGGATTTGCATGATGCGCCAGGCGATCTCCGCACTCTGCGCGTCAAAGCCCAGCTCAAGCCCGGTGAGCAGGTACGGCAGGCTGATCAGCGAAGGTTGCCGCCCCCACGGCGTGCGCAGCCCCTCGTCGGGCACCATGATGCCGTCGATGTCGATCATCTGCTGCCCCTGCGGCGGGTTGGTCACCGCCAGCCCCGCGGCGCTGTCGATCAGCCGCAGCGTATGGCTGGCATACAGCCGGTAGCCAAAGCTGTCCCGCGGTTCATCCGCCGCCAGCGCCCAGTGGTGCAGCGGCGCCGCGGCCTGGCTGGCGGGGCTGTTGCTGATGAGCGCGCCGACCCGCCACTGATTAAACAGATCCCGCACCGCGGCGGCGTGCTGAGGATAGCGCCAGAGCAGCGTTTGCAGGGCGGTGAGCAGGCGTCCCATACCGATGGCGGAGGAGTCCGGGTTGCCGAGGATCTGCAGCGTGTCGGCATGGTACTGAGCGGCGGGCAATCCCTGGGCGTTGAGGGGCAGTTGACCGAGCGTAAACAGGGCGGCGGCAATGCGCTCATCGCCTTCGGCGGCGGTCACAATATGCAGCTGCTCTGCGGCGACCACGGCGAAAAGATAGCTGCCGACGCTCCACAGGCTAAGCCAGGGTTCGTCATCGTGCGCATTGGCCAGACCGTTTGGCTGAGTATTATTCACATAATACTGCCAGGCCACTCGCGCCCAGATCGCCTCGTCAAAGGTCAGCTCGCGCGGGGCAGGGAGCGGCGGAAAATCCTGGCTCAACGTCATCCCACCGCTGCTCTCGACGCGCGCAGGCATTTGTTTTTCCACCCATACGACAATCGCAAAACCCAGCAGGAAGCCAATGAGGATGGTGAGATAGCTGCGGGCGGAGAGCAGGGCGTCGCGGATCCTCATCGGCTCGCCTCCTGCTCTTCGGGGGGCGTCCACATGGCGGCGAAAATCAACGGCAGCATGGCGGCAATATTCACCGCGCCCCAGAAAATGTTGATGACGTACCCGGAGGGGTCGTCAACCTCACCGCGCGCCACCTGAATGCCGCCCCATATCAGCCCTGTCAGGGTGAGCAAAACGATGGCAATTTGCGGCTTGACGAGATAGAGAAAACGGCCCGTCTGTCGCTCTTTCGGCGTAACGTGAAATTTGATCTGCTCCCCGCGCAAAACGGTGTCCAGCGCCCGCAGATTCATCGAGAAAAAGGAGAGGTAAGAGGCCCGGCCGTCCCAGGCAGAAATGCCCCAGGTGCCGAACATAAAGGCCAGTTCGGAGGCAATAAAAAAGGGTAAAAAGTGCAGATAGAAAGGGGTAGACCACGCCGACACTGGGGGAATGCCGGTGAAGAGATAGATAACAGGCGAGATCAGGAACACGGTGTTCCACACGCAGGCCAGATAGGACCAGAAGGTGGTCGCGTACATCAGCGTTTGCGGCAGCGAGAGTTTAAAGCGGCGTCGGCTGAAGATGTTGTCATGGAACAGGATATCCAGCGATCCGGCGGCATACTTAAAGCGCTGGATCATCCACGTCAGCATATCCTGCGGAGAGAGCATTTTGGACTCGATCCGCGGGTGCATTACTGAGCGCCAGCGGCGAGCAGCGTCGCCGTGCAGCAGGATGGAGGTATAAATATCTTCTGAGACGTGGAACTTATAGGGCGTCAGTTCAGTATCAAAGGCCACGTGGGGGCGCATGGCGTCCTGCAGCGCTTCCCGCGTTACCGGGTCGCGAATATCCCGCGTATGACGGTCGATCTCGGCGTCAACGCTCCAGACGTAGCTGCGCAGTGCCGCCTGCATCACCGCTTCCCGTCGGTGAACGGAGGCGGCACCACAGCAGAACGCGGCGTTAGCCCAGTTACGGCGCCGTAAAATCACGTCGTAAAACATGCGCGGATCGTTGAAAAACGGATCGCGACCGATGGTCACCGGACCGACGATTTTCTGCGCCAGCCAGCCCACCCCGTAGCCTGCGCCGCCAGCTTTACGCCGCAGCCAGCATGCCAGATCCTCCCCCTCAGGGAGATCGAAAAACCACTGCGGGGTCTGCACCCAGGCGACGTCCGGATCGCGAAAGTAGCCGAGCGTGTGGCTCAGCAGGGTTGGGAAAACGCGGGTATCGGCATCACAGATGATCAGAAAGTCGCCATCGGTATGTTCCAGCCCGTTGCGCAGGTTACCGGCTTTATAGCCGATATTACTCTGACGGGTGATGTAGTTCGCCCCCTCCTGCTCGCAGACCGCCTTCATTTCCGGGCGACGCCCGTCGTCAAGGACATGCACCTTATAGTCGAGCGGACCGGGATAGGTCATCTGCATGGCGTCACGGATCGACAGCCTGACCAGTTCCACGTCTTCGGAATAGGTGGCGATAAACAGATCGACTTTAATCGGCCTCGACTCCACCGCTTCATCCGCTCGCAGACAGTCGTTGATCTCCGTCGGGGGGACGCCTGGCGGAGGATCTTTTTCCTGCCATAAATTAATGGTGAACAGAACTGTGCCAATCCACGCCAGGGTTTCCGCCAGCACCAGAGGGATTGCATACCACAGTGCGTCAGTGTTTAAGGACGCGGTCCAGCGCCAGTAAATATAATTGGCACCAAGAACCAGGGCGGCCACAGCGAATACCTGCCAGATCATTCTTACCCAGCTCGGAGTGCTGAGCGGCTCAGGCGGTCGACGATGTTCAAAACGGGAAAAATAAAAATCCATAGCAAGGATATCCTGATTCCGCGCTGAGTTTGAGTGACAGGTCTGTTATCGACCTGGTGCATTCAGCAGGACGCATTATGGCAGGTAAATAACAGTAAAATGAGTGTAGATGGCGGCGTAAAAATTTCAACAGCGTGAATTGAGAAGTGCCTGGATAGCTTAACATAGTGTGATGCATGCAGGGGGAATTTATAAAAAGGGCATTGCAAGATAGCGCATTCTACACTATCTAAATAATTTGTAATAAATGTTGCAGGGTAGACGACAGGATCCTCCATGAGCCAGGTTGCCTCAGCGATTTCGCAAAAAGAAACTGATAAATCAATAGTCTGGCGTTATTCTCTGGCGGGTGAACGCGACCTGCGTATCGACTTTATGCGCGGCATTGCTCTCGTTATGATGGTGGTGGCGCATACGGAAGTGATGTCGATATTTAATATTTTCAGCTGGGAGCGTTTTGGTTTGACCACTGGCGCCGAGGGTTTTGTGATCCTGTCGGGCTTTATGTTAGGGATGCTAAATCGTGTCAGATTACAAAAAGCTGTATTACTGACGGTGGGCTGGGGACTTTATCTGCGCGCATGGAAAATATATCAGGTTAATATTATTATTATTGTCTCTTTTCTTTTGCTGAGATATTTTCCGTTTATTAATGCCTTTGAAGTCACTCACTTTACCGATCGTTTTTCCGGGACCAGCTGGTCGCTCTATCCACTCACCCCGCAAATAAAAGAGACGTGGTTTAACATTATCCTCTATCTGCAGATTGGCCCACACCAAACGCAGATCCTCGGTCTCTATATTTTTCTGTTGTTACTCAGCCCGTTGTTTCTGGGAATGCTGCAAAAGGGTCACGTCTACCCCTTACTGGGCGTCTCGCTGCTGATCTACGGCTGCTGGCAACGCTGGCCGGTACGGGTGACGCCCTGCGAATTTGAATTCGCCTTTCCCCTGCTGGCCTGGCAATTTATCTTTGTGCTGGGAATGTGCTGCGGCTGGTACAAAGCGGAACTGATCTCTTTCGCCCGCACGCCACCCGGCAAAGTCGCCGTCGCGGCGCTGGTGTTCATCGCGCTTATCCTTGCGTTTGTCGCCCAGAACCATACCAATCCTTTTATGCCGCCCGCGCTGCTGATGCACGTGATCCCTCCGGCGGAGTTTAACGCCTTTTATCATACCTGGGCGGCGAAAAACGGCCTCGGGCCGGTACGGATCCTCAATGATATCAGTCTGATGGTCACTATTTATCTGTTATTGACCTGGTGTTGGCGTCCCCTGAACTGGCTGGCTGGCTGGTTCCTGATCCCGCTCGGGCAGCGTTCGCTCTACACCTTCATTTTGCATGTTTATATCGTGCTCGCCGTAAGCCAGTTGGTCACCTTCGATCTGTGGCACCAGGCGTGGATAGTGAACACCTTGATCCATGCCGCCGCGCTGGGCGTACTGTGGCTGATGGCCAAATACCGCGTCGCCGCACGCTGGATACCTAACTAAGGAAGGGCAAATGCGGGAGAAGTATATGCTGGCCTGCGCGCTATGGTGCGCCATCGCAGGTGCGGAAGGAGCAGAGAATAACGACGCACAACCGCTGCGTGATAAAAATGGTGAACCGGTGCAGGCCGGCGTGTTTACCAGCCGCTGGGGACGGCTTTTTTCCGGGAATGACAAGGTGTTTTCGGGAGCGCTGAGCTTTAGTTCGGGTTTAAAAGAGCAGTGGATGACCGTCCCCAACAGCTCAGACAGCGCAGAACAGAAGAAAAAATATAATCAGACGCTGAACCTCAGCCTGCAATACTCGCCTTACAGCTTCTGGTTCGCCAACGTGACATCCCGTTTACCGGTGACTGATACCAGCCGCTATACCGCCGATTTTCGCTATAGTTTTGGCTACGACGACTGGCATGCCAATACCGTCAGCCTGGTTTACAGTAACTATGGCGATAACCACTTCTGGACCTCAGGCAGCAAGCGTCACACCTATTTTGAGCAGGGAGCCATCACTCTGGCATATAAATTTTCCCTGCCGAAGCCCATGGAGAATACGCTGCTGATCAACAAAGGCGACGCCATCATGTGCCAGGTGGGCTACAGTTGGGTGCCGCGTTATTACGATCTGGAGAGTGACGATATACGCAAAAACAAAAACGTACTGCTCGGGGGGTGCGGATATACCTTTAAGCAACATTTCTTTATCCGTGCGACGGCGTTCTGGTACCCCGACAGCAGCCAGCAGCAACCGTGGAATGGCGACTACAGCTACAGCTTCGGTTACGCGGGCTATACGCCAGGATCGTTCTCTGTGCAGTATGCCAACTATGCCGGTACCCGCTATCCGGGGCACGACAGCGGCAGCGGCAAGTTTCGTGAAGGCACGATCAGCCTTATCTGGTTCTTGCCGATTTAGGAGGCGCGATGTCGGCACAGCACGTCCTGATTGTTGAAGATTCGCTGGTTTATCGTCGGCTCTTGAGCCGAATGTTGACGCAGTGGGGCTATATCGTCAGTGAGGCGGAAAACGGCGTCGCCGCGCTGGCGATCCTCGAAAACCAGCCCGTCAGCCTGGTGATTAGCGACTGGGAAATGCCGGAGATGAATGGCCTGACGCTGTGCCGGGAAGTTCGCCGTCGCCAGTTTGGTCACTACGTTTATCTGATATTGCTCACCGCTCGCGAAAATCCGGGCGATTTAACGCAAGGGTTTGCGGCAGGGGCCGATGATTTTCTCAGTAAGCCGGTGGAGCAGAGTGAACTGCGGGCGCGACTGCACGCCGGGGCGCGGATCCTCTCCCTTGAAGCCGACCTCGCCGCGCGCAATACGCGGCTAAGTGAAGCGCTGCGGCAGATTGAACAGGATCTGGAGCTGGCGGCGCGCATTCAGCAGTCGGTTCTCCCGGCTCATCAGCTGTGCTATCAGGGTTTTTTCTCCGACTGGATTTTCCTGCCGTCGGCCTGGGTATCGGGGGATATTTTTAATGTTTTCCCGCTGGGGGAGCATCTCGGATTTTACTGCGTGGATGTCTCCGGGCACGGCGTGGGGGCGGCGATGATGTCGCTTGCCGTCGCCCGCCAGTTTCTACATGGCAGGGCGGTTGAGCGTTTTCTTTTCTCTGCTGATAACCAGCCGGCATCACCTGCCGAGGTAGTGCAGATCCTGAATGGTCGTTTTTGTAGCGACGAGGCAGAGATTGTCAGCTATTTCACCCTGATCTATGGCGTCATCGACCTCACAACCGGTGAGGGGAAACTGTGTCAGGCCGGGCATCCCACGCCGTTTATCGTCACCGTTGATGGAAGTGTGCGCTCGGCCGGTAGCGGTGGGGCGCCGGTGGGGTTGATAAACCATCTCTCATGGGCAGATGTCAGTTTCTCGCTGGCGCCAGGAGAGCGGCTTTGCCTGTTCAGCGACGGTATCACCGAATGTGAAAACCGGAGCGGTGAACAGTTTGGCGAAGCGCGTTTACAAGCGTGGCTGCAGGACAGTGTGACGCAGCCGCTGCCCGCGCTGCTGCCGCGGTTTGCCCGGCACTTGATCCACTGGCGCAATGGCGACGCGCAGGAGACCCAGGCGATGGCCGATGATGTTTCACTCTTGATTATTGAACGTACAGGGGACAGTGATGAAAATTGAAACCGAACGGCAGGCCTCGGTGACGATCCTGACGCCGGCGGTGCGTCGGCTGGATGCTTCCGTCGCAGTAGCCTTTAAATCGGCAATCGCCCAGGAGATAGGCGAAGCGCCCGGCGATCTGATTGTTGATTTCAGCGAAATTGATTTTATCGACAGTAGCGGTCTGGGAACCCTGGTTTCTCTGATGAAGATGATGAACGGGAAAGGGGAGATGACGCTGTGCGCGCTGAATCCTGGCATCCGCAATATGTTCACGCTGACCCGTATGGATCGTATTTTCCGCATTTGCGAGGATCGCACCTCGGCACTTGCGCAGTTAAATGAGTGACGTGCCCGTGAATAGCAACATGATGTTTCCTGCCGAACTCACCTCGCTTTCACCGCTGGCGGAGTGGCTTGCCCAGCAAATGGCTTCGCTGCCTGTCGGGGAGGAGTGGCGTTTCGCGCTCGATCTCGCCGCTTGTGAAACGGCAACGAATATTATTCGCTATGCGCTGCATGAGGATCGGGAAAGTCGTTTTGGTGTGGAGTTTAGGGTCGCGGACCGACGGGTGACGCTGCGCTTTACCGACTCGGGGGAAACCTTTCCCGCCGAGCGCCTGGCGCTGGCGCGTGGTAATGAGCATTTCGATGTCGATCCGTTAGCGGAAAGCGGTAGAGGCTTGCGGCTTATTCTGCGTGCGGTGGACTTTTTTGACGTTGAAATGAATGCAGGGAAAAATATTACCACCCTGATAAAAGCGTTGCCTGATCCCGCTGTTAATTATTCAGCCGACAAAAACGGCGGTTGAGAAAAAGACGTCATCCGCCTGGCGGATAACAGGCATGCTTTACCCGCGCATACTTATTGTTGTGCCTGCGCAGTAGACTGCGCGCCCAGATGACGAGGGCGGATAGCATCAAATGTCATCATCGCCGATTTGCAGAAAATGCATTTCGCACCAAAGGGATTTTTTTCCGTCACATCAAACTGGGACGTTCTGTACTGGGAGCCATGGCAGCATGGGCATCTAAAATGGATATGTTCAATCATAATGTAAACCTTGTATGGGTAATGTTCTGTTGAAAAGACAAAGGTCGTTTTCAGGAAAATTAACGCGGCTGATTTTTGTTAGTGGTAAGCCGGGTATTGCGTCAGTCGGAGGGCTTTATTAACGAGCCAACAGGGATCTGACAGAGCCTGTTTACAGAAAAAGCAAAATACTAACGGGACTGCTCAAAGGAAGGTGGTATCAGGGATAACGCCTGGAGATGAGAACGCGTACTTAGATAATAACTTTTCGTCTGGTAAATCGACTTAACGATTAACGCACGAGCCGCAAATAATAGCAAATATTATTTTAGCCTTCCGGATGCCTGCTGCGCCAGGGGAGGCTTCATCAGCGCCGTCACCCAGTCGATAAATACCTGTACCCGGGCAGAGAGCTGCCGATTACTGGGATAGAGCAGGGAGAGCGGGAGCGGCGCAGGGCGAAAATCGGCCAGCACTTCCGTTAACGCGCCCGACGCCAGATCGGCCTCAAGGCGGGGCAAGGGGGCCTGATACAGGCCAAAGCCAAGCCTTGCCGCTTCGGCGCCAACGTCGGCATCGGAGGTCAGCAGCCGACAGGGCAAACTGACCTCGCTCTGGCGGCCATCCTGGGTAAAGCTCAGCGGCAAGGTACGTTGCGTGCGCGATGAAACAAACCCGATCATCACGTGGCCCGTCAGTCCTTCAATCGTATGCGGGGTACCGTACCGGACGAGGTAGGCCGGACTGGCGCAGGTGATTTCCTGCAGCCTGGCGAGCGGCCGGCAAATCATCTCGCTGTCGGGGAGATGGCCGCCGCGAATGACGCAGTCGACCCCTTCGCGAACCAGATCGACGTCGCGCTCGCTTTCACCGATCTGCAGCGTCATGGCAGGATAGCGGGCGAGAAACTGTGGCAGCGCGGGCAGCAGCAGGGTTCGCGCCAGATTGCCCGCCACGTCCACGCGGATAATACCGGCAATGCTCCCCCCGGCGCTGCGGTTGGCCTCCTCAAGGGCCGCCAGAATAGCCACGCAGCGCTGATAATACAGCGAGCCCTCCGCCGTCGGTCGTACGTGCCGGGTGGTGCGCTGCAGCAGCCGCGCCCCGAGACTGGCCTCCAGCGCCTTAATGGCCGCGGTCGCCACCGGCCGGGAAAAACCCAGATCCGCGGCGGCGGCGCTGAACGAACCTCGTTCGACGATGCGCACGAACAGGGTCAGGGTATCCAGTTTATCCATGACATTGTTCCAGCTGGCAAAACAATCCTGTCGGGCAATGCGATCTTATCGTCGGCATGCAGAAGCCTATAATCGCTCATGTTTTCAGCAGAGAGAAAAGGGGGAAACATGAACAATAGCGCAAAAATTGCCCTGGTGACAGGCGGCAGCCGCGGCCTGGGGCGCGCGACCGTTGAAGCGCTGGCTCAGCGCGGCGTGAATGTGGTATTGACCTATAACGCGCATTTTGCCGAGGCGAACGAGGTGGTTAAACGTGTTGAAGCACTGGGCGCCCGGGCGATTGCGTTGCCCTTCAGCGCCGGCGAAACCGATACCTTTGACGGATTTGTCAGCGCCTTTCAGGAGGCGCTGGCGGAGCTGGGGGCCGATCGGTTTCATTACCTGGTCAATAATGCCGGCAATGCCAGCGGCATGGGTTTTCTTAACGCCACGGAAGCGGAATTCGATGCGCTGTATCGTATCCACGTGAAGGGCGTTTTTTTCCTCAGCCAAAAACTGTTGCCGCTGCTGGCCGATGGCGGACGGATAGTGAATGTCTCGTCCGGGCTAACCCGTATCGTGATGGCGAACCGGGCGCCCTATGCGATCATGAAGTCCGCGGTGGAAACCCTGACCCGCTATATGGCGTTTGAGCTGGGCAGTCGCGCAATTACGGTGAACTGCGTGGCGCCCGGCGCCATCGCCACCGATTTCAGCGGCGGGGTGGTGCGGGATAACCCGCAGGTCGCTCAGGCGGTGGCGAACATGACGGCGCTGGGACGACCGGGGGTGCCAGAGGATATCGGGCCGATGATCGCCTCGCTGTTATCCGATGATCATCGCTGGGTGAATGCCCAGCGCATTGAGGTTTCCGGGGGAATGCGGATCTGAAGCGAGGGGACTATCCGGCCAACGTTTTGCTGAGTTGAGTCAGGTTAAGCTGCTGCGGGAACGGCTGATCAAACAGCGCCGTGCCGGTGGGAAGGAGAGCACCAGCGCGGCGATGGCCAATTCCCTTCGCCAGAGAAAACGCTTTCTCTACAGGCCGTTATTCCGCCAGCAGGGCGGCGAATTTCGCCAGCCACTGCGGGTGGGCCGGCCAGGCGGGGGCGGTGACCAGATTGCCGTCAACATGCGCCTGGTCGATACCAATATCCGCATAGTGCCCACCGCTCAGGCGCACTTCCGGGGCACAGGCGGGATAAGCGCTGCAAGTGCGGCCCTGGAGAATACCAGCGGCGGCCAGCAGTTGCGGGCCGTGGCAGACGGCGGCGATAGGTTTACGCGCGGCGTCGAATGCCTGTACCAGTTTAATAACCTCCTCGTTCAGGCGCAGATACTCCGGCGCCCGGCCACCGGGGATCACTAGCGCGTCATAGTCCTCGGCCTTCACCGCGGCAAAATTGGCGTTCAGGGTGAAGCGGTGCCCCGGCTTTTCGCTATAAGTCTGGGCGCCGTCAAAGTCATGGATCGCGGTCATGACATAGTCGCCAGCGGCTTTATCCGGGCAGACGGCATCGACCTGGTGGCCAATCATCTGCAGTGCCTGAAAAGGGACCATCGTTTCGTAATCTTCGGCATAATCGCCGACCAGCATCAGGATCTTCTTGCTCATCATTTTTACTCGTTGTGGGAGAAAGGTGTCTTAGATATAGCCTGGCGATCCGCAGAATGCGACCCCCTCAGGATGCCGAAGACGGTAGCGTGTGCATCTTGCTATCGGGGTCATGTTTTTTCTGGTAACGACAACTTTTGCCGACATCGCCGTGTGGTCAGTCACCCGGGGAAATAGCCTTTTTCAGCTACTGACGGCTGTCTGTGGTGGAAAATATCGCGGGTTCCGCAGGCCTGTGTGCCAGGGCTGCTGACGGTTCAGCGTGGACGAAAACAGGAGAAGTGGCTTAAATGCGTGCTTGATCTGCTAACGATAATATCAATTATCTCATGACAATATCATTCACGGGAATTGCCGCTATCATATTCATTTAATCTATTTTTTTATCGCCTTGATGATATGTGATGTGAATATTCATGTGTTCAATGTTAATTGAGGGTGTTGGCTTTGGACTTTATATTTGGCTGTAAGTCATTCATTGTTGTTACTATTAAAATAAACTTGTTTGCCTTGTGAATGCATTAAAGAAATATTCTTGTTAAGTTGATCGATAATCTGTTTTTGCTCTATTATCATCCGGTTTTTATCGTCAACTCTTCAATAATTATTCCTTAAGGAAAGGAACTGCTATGGCTGATACGTTCCAGAATGAAGTCCCCAGGGCGCGCATTAATCTCAAATTATCTCTTCATACCGGCGGCGCGCAGAAGAAGGTCGAGCTACCGCTGAAGTTGCTTACCATTGGCGATTTTAGTCATGGTAAGGAAAACCGGCCTTTATCGGAAAGAGAAAAAATCAACGTCAATAAAAATAACTTTAACAGCGTACTTTCGGAATTTAGCCCGGAAGTTAACCTCTCGGTGCCGAATACGCTGGCCGGTAATGGTGAAGAGGAGAATGTCAGACTGCGTTTTACCGACATCAAAGATTTTGAACCGGAGCAGGTTGCCCGGCAAATACCGCAACTCCGCGCCATGCTGGCGATGCGTAATTTATTACGCGATCTCAAATCCAATCTGCTTGATAACGCCACTTTCAGAAAAGAGCTTGAGGCAATCCTGAAAGATCCGGCGCTGTCCCAGGAATTACGCGACGAAATGAGTGCGCTTGCCCCGAAATAATGGCGGGGCAAGTCTGTTAATGGATTAACCGGGAAAATGCTAATGTCTGTTACCACAGAAAACGCCCCTGTTCAGGGGCAAACCACGCTGCAGGAAAATAGGGCGGGCGAGGGCGTTTACGCCTCGCTGTTTGAAAAAATTAATCTCGCCCCGGCGTCTCACCTCGGGGATATCAACGACTTTCTGGACGATGCCGCGCTCTCCGAAGCGCCGGCGGCGGAGCGTCTCACCGCGGCGATGCAGGTGTTTATGGATCGCATCCGTCAGTCCGGTCAGCGGGTGGAAAAGCTCGACAAAACGCTGATTGACCACCATATCGCCGAACTGGATTTCCAGATAAGCCGTCAGCTGGACGCGGTGATGCACCATCAGGAGTTTCAGCAGGTCGAATCCCTGTGGCGCGGCCTCAAACAGCTGGTGGACAACACCGACTATCGGCAGAACGTCAAAACGGAGATCCTGGACGTCGCCAAAGACGATCTGCGCCAGGACTTTGAGGACGCGCCGGAGCTTATCCAGAGCGGCCTCTACTGGCACACCTATACCGCGGAGTATGACACTCCCGGCGGCGAGCCGATCGGCTCGGTGATCTCGGCCTATGAGTTCGACGCCAGCCCGCAGGATGTGGCGCTCCTGCGCAATATCTCCCGCGTCTCTGCGGCCGCCCATATGCCGTTTATCGGCGCCGTCGGCCCGGCCTTCTTCCTGAAAGAGACCATGGAAGAGGTGGCTGCTATTAAGGATATCGGCAACTACTTCGATCGCGCGGAATATATCCGCTGGAAATCATTTCGTGAAACCGACGATGCCCGCTACATCGGCCTGGTGATGCCGCGCGTGCTGGGTCGTCTGCCGTACGGTCCCGACACCGTGCCGGTGCGCAGCTTCAACTATGTCGAGCAGGTGAAAGGTCCGGACCACGAAAAGTATCTGTGGACCAGCGCGGCGTTCTCCTTCGCTTCCAATATGGTGAAGAGCTTTGTCAATAACGGCTGGTGCGTGCAAATTCGCGGTCCGCAGGCCGGCGGCGCGGTGAAAGATCTGCCCATCCATCTGTACGATCTGGGCACCGGCAACCAGGTGAAAATTCCTTCCGAGGTGATGATCCCGGAAACGCGGGAGTTTGAGTTCGCCAGCCTGGGCTTTATCCCGCTGTCGTACTACAAAAATCGCGATTACGCCTGTTTCTTCTCGGCCAACTCCGCGCAGAAACCGGCGCTGTACGATACCGCTGACGCCACCGCCAACAGCCGCATCAACGCGCGTCTGCCTTATATCTTCCTGCTGTCGCGCATCGCGCACTACCTGAAGATGATCCAGCGCGAGAATATCGGCACCACCAAGGACCGGCGGCTGCTGGAGCTGGAGCTGAACACCTGGGTGCGGAGCCTGGTGACTGAAATGACCGACCCCGGCGACGAGCTGCAGGCCTCCCATCCGCTGCGCGATGCCAGCGTGGTGGTGGAAGATATTGAGGATAACCCGGGCTTCTTCCGCGTGAAGCTGTACGCGGTGCCGCACTTCCAGGTCGAGGGGATGGACGTCAATCTGTCGCTGGTTAGCCAGATGCCAAAGGCGAAGGCGTAGGTTCGGACGATGATGAAAACGGAACGTCCGTTGTGGGGCCGGGGCATTATGGTGTCGCCCCAGCATTTTCAACAGCAGGCTGCGTATGCAGCCTGGACTGCGGAAGTGATTGCCCGGATGGGGCTTAACCACCCCTGGGGAGTGATGGAGGCGACCTTCGAACCAGAGATGCTCAAACTGGGCCGCCTGCAGGCTCACAGGCTGCAGGTCCGGTTCCAGGATGGCACGATGATTGATACGGACAATGCCGATGCGCTGCCGTCCGCGCTGTCACTGGACGGCGCGTCCGGCGAGGCGGTGATCGTGCTGGCGCTGCCCCTGATGCAGGCGAATGGCGGCAACTGTCTGAAGCCGGAGGAGGTGGCCGAAAGGCCGGTGCGCTTCCGGCAGCGCTGGCGTGATGTCCGCAACCAGTTCGGGGATGATACCCGGCAGATTGCCGTCATGCAGCCGGAGCTGACCCTCCGCTTCGCCCATCAGGACAACAGCGATTACCTGACCTGCCCGCTTGTTCGCCTGCAGCGGGACTCGCAGGGGGCCTGGCTTATCGACGAGACGTTTCTCCCGCCGCTGCTGCAGATCCAGGGCAGCCGCTGGCTGGCGACGCAGCTTGAACAACTGCTTACTCAGCTTCGGGCTCGTCTGACGCGCCTGATGGCCATGCGTCGCGAGAGCAATGAACGGATGGCTGATTTTGCCGTGGCCGATGTCTCTCTGTTCTGGTTGCTGAACGCGCTGAACAGCGCCGAGCCGGTGCTGGGGTACTTTCTGCGTGACCAACAGAGCCCGCCGGAACGCCTCTATCCGGAGCTGGCGCGCCTGGCTGGCAGCCTGCTGACCTTTTCGCTTACCCATCAGGCGAATGCCGTCCCGATCTATCAGCATGACCAGCTGAACGCGGTTTTTCCGCCGCTGTTTGATTTACTGAGCGACCTGCTGGAGGCGAGCCTGCCGTCGCGGGTGGTGGCGATTGCGCTGGAGCATGATGCCCGGCTGCACTTCTGGCAGGCGCGTCTGCACGATGCCCGGCTGCGGGAAGGGGCTGACTACTACCTGTCGGTTCGTTCTTCGGTACCGGTCGCCCGACTGCAGGAGCAGTTTCCGCGACAGTGCAAAGTGGGCAGTCCGGATCATGTCAAAGCCATCGTCAACTCCTCGCGGACAGGGGTGCCCCTCACGCCATTGCGTCATGTGCCGGCGGCGATCCCGCTGCGTCTGGAAAATCAGTATTTCAGCCTCGATGTGTCCCACCCTCTGGCGACGGAAATGCTGCAGAGCGGCACCTGTATGTTTTACGTCCCGGGGATGCTCGGTGAGCCTGAACTTGAACTTTTTGCGGTACTACGAACGTGAATGAGCCTAAACGCGGTAACGCCGCGTCCATTGATATTGATGCGCTGCTGCAGAACACCTGGCTGCAGGTTATCAGCCTGCGCCACGGCCCGCAGTTCCGCGATGAGGAAGGGTACACGCTATGGCAGCGCTGTATTGCTGATGTCGAGCGCGTGCAACATGAGCTGAAGGCGAGCGGGCTTGATGACGCCAGCTGTCAGCATATTCTCACCGCCCAGTGCGCGCTGCTCGATGAAGCCGTGAAAGGGCGCGGCGTGGAGGATGAGGCCTGCCTGCAGTGGTATGACATTCCGCTGCAGGGGCACTTCCTCGGCACCATGGATGCCGGTGATACGCTGTGCGATCGGATGCGTGATGTGCTGCGTGAACCGGCGCCAGACCTGGCCGTGGTCACCTGTTTTCAGCGGGTGATGCTGCTGGGTTTTGTTGGCAGCTTTCGCTCCCTCAACGATCCCGAGCGCCTGAAGCTGATCAACGCGCTCAGTGAGCATGTCCCACCTTTTCAATGCCCGTCAACCGCTCCCGTACTGGTAGAGAATCGCGCCGGACTGGGGATAAGCGGCTGGCTGGCCTCCTGGCCCGTGCGAATTGGCCTGAGCGTGATGGTGGTACTCGTCCTGTGGTGGGGGCTGAACCACTGGCTCGATCACCTGCTGCTGACCCTGTTACCGGGGACGGTGAAATGAGCCCCGCGCAGCAGCGTGGGCTGGCGCTGTGGACCAGCCTGCTGAGTGCGCTGGTGTGCCTGCTATTTTTGCCGGTTCCCCGCTGGGGGGCGTGGCTCATTCTGCTGGTCACGCTGGCCCTGATCATCGGGATCTGGCGCATCGCCAGTCGTCGTACCGGACGTAACGTCGCATCAACCCTGGCCCCTCTCCCGGAGGGCGCTTATCGCCAGCCGGTGGTCCTCGTTTGCGGCGACCTGCCGAGTGTCTGGCCGCCAGCGTCACCGGTGCGAGTCGTCAAACAGGGCTGCTGGATCCGCGTGGAAAAGACGGAGGAGCTGCAGCAGGTCGCGCGCCAGGTATTGAGCCAGCGGCCGGAATGGGGGCCTCAGCTGTCGGTGCTGCTCTGCGTCTGCCCGCAGCGGCATGTGCAAAGCGATGCGCTGACCAGCGCTCTGCTGGCCCTGCGCTGGCAACTCAGCCAGCTGCGTCAGCAGACGGGGTATGCCGTACCGCTGGCGCTGCAGGGGCAGGTGGGCAGCGCGATGAGTCGCGACCTGTTGTGGCAGGCGGCGATGCCGGGCGAAGCGGTGAAAGTCTGGCAGCCCTCCTGCGCCCCCTGTTCCGTACCGGCCTGGGTAAGCGCCGGCGGGGCGGCCGCGCTGGAGCAGCAGGTGCTGATGAACAGCCTGATGGGCTGGTTTGAACAGCACGTCCATGCCGTGTTGACGGAAGAAAATACCGACCTGCCGCCTCTGACCCCAGCGGCCGTGCTGTGGGGGCTCGGGCCCTCGCTGCCTGGAAGTCTGGCGTCGTCGGCCTGGACGACGTGGTTATCCCGACATAGCGGCCTGTCGCGGGTAGCTGGCTGGCAGCCAGATGAGAGCGACACCGAGGACGCTTCAGCGTTGCCGGAATTCATCCTGCCGCAGTTACCGGCGGGACGGGGACTCACGCCACGAGGCAGGGCCTGGCGCGCGGCGCTTGCGATTTTCACCCTCGCCGCTGTCGCCGCGCTGCTCAGCAGTGGCTGGAACAATCGACAACTGCTGCAGCGCGTGGGCGTCGATATTGCCCGTTATGAGCGGATTGCGATGGATGATTATCGGCCAAAAGCCAGCGCTGTCAGGGTGCTGCGTGAAGATGCCGCGCTGCTCGATAGCTGGGCGCGTAACGGCGTCCCGCTGCGCCTGAGTCTGGGCTTGTATCGCGGGGAGCAGATTCGCCTGCCGTTGCTGGAGGCGATTCGCGGTTACGTGCCGCCTCCGCCACCCAGGCCGGTGCAGCGCGTCGCGCCGGACGTCATCCGCCTTGACAGCATGTCGCTATTCGATACCGGGAAATGGGTACTGAAGCCTGGTTCGACAAAGCGGCTGGTCAACTCGCTGATGGACATTAAGGCCAGGCCCGGGTGGCTGATCGTGGTGGCGGGCCACACCGACAGCGTCGGTGAGGAAAAAGCCAACCAGCTATTGTCGCTGAAACGTGCGGAATCGGTCCGCGACTGGATGCGCGATACCGGCGACGTGCCGGACAGCTGCTTTGCCGTTCAGGGCTATGGCGAAAGCCGACCAATTGCAACAAACGATACGCCGGAGGGCCGTGCGCTGAACCGTCGTGTCGAAATCAGTCTGGTGCCGCAGGTAGACGCCTGCCGGTTACCGGACCAACCCTCTGCGTCATCCCAGGATGATGGCGCTTCACTACACAATGGAGAGTAATTCCATGGCAATTCCTGTTTATCTTTGGCTGAAAGACGACGGCGGCGCGGACATTAAAGGGTCTGTCGACGTTCAGGATCGTGAAGGCAGTATCGAAGTGGTGGCTCAGGAGCACAACCTGTACATCCCGACCGATAACAACACCGGCAAACTGACCGGCACGCGTATCCATACGCCGTTCCTGTTCACCAAGGAGATCGACTCCTCCAGCCCGTACCTGTACAAGGCAGTGACCACCGGCCAGACCCTGAAATCCGCTGAGTTCAAGTGGTACAGAATCAACGATGCCGGCCAGGAAGTGGAGTATTTCAATACCAAACTTGAGAACGTCAAGGTGGTGAAAGTGAATCCCCTGATGCACGACATCAAAAACCCTGCCTACGAGAAGCACAACCATCTGGAACAGATTGAGCTGCGCTACGAGAAGATCACCTGGACCTATAAAGACGGCAACATCATTCACTCCGATAGCTGGAACGAACGCGCCACAGCGTAATTGCCCGTCATATTTCGCGCCGCTGGCGCGCAGGCGACGTTCGCTCATCCCGGCCGCATCGTTATCGCTGCGACCGGGGTTTATTGCGGGCGATCGCCTGATGCGGGCAGCGTTTCTCTGCCCGCCGTTTTTTGCTGAGCGCCTGAGATACGGGTTCTCAGCAAAGAAAAACACAATCTGCCTGCCTGACCCTGTGCGCTGTGGGTTCCTGTTCGGGAACAGCGACGGGCGGTAGCGTGTCCGGAACCAATAAGAGAGGATCTCATGGAAAATCCAGCCAGCCTGTTACGCCGTCTTAATCCCTGCTGTGCCCGCGCAATGGAGGGGGCGGCCTCCCTGTGCCAGACCCGGGCGCATGCCGAGATCCTGCCCGAGCACTGGCTGCTTAAACTGCTGGAACAGGGGGAAGGCGATCTGACGGTGCTGGCGCGGCGTTATGAATGGGATATGGATGCGCTGTGGCAGGATCTGCTGAGCTGGCTGGATAAACAGCCGCGCTCGGTACGTCATCGTCCCCAGCTCTCTGACCATACCCTGAGGCTGATGCAGGAGGCCTGGCTGATTGCCTCGCTCAGCGGCGAAGCGCAGATCCGCAGTGTTCACCTGCTGATGGCGCTGGTTGAAAAACAGAATCTGATCCAGTGCGATGGCCTGTGGCCGCTGTTAACGCTGGGCCAGCGTCAGCTGGAACGCCTGCGCCCCTTGCTGGATGCCCTGTCTGACGAACGTCCGCCAGCGCAGCAGGAAGCGGCGCTGGCGCAGCGCCATGGCGGGGACGTGGAATTTGTGGGGCGTCCTGCGGGCAGCGAACTGAATGCGGATGGGCTCAACCCGGCGCTGCAGAACGCGCTGGACAAATTCACTCTCGACGTCACCGCCAAAGCCAGAGATGGCCAGATTGACCCGGTGTTCGGACGCGACACGGAAATCCGCCAGATGGTGGATATTCTCTCCCGTCGGCGTAAAAACAACCCGATCCTCGTCGGTGAGCCGGGCGTGGGCAAGACCGCGCTGGTGGAAGGCCTGGCGCTGCGCATTGCCGAAGGCAACGTCCCCGACGCGCTGAAGCCGGTGTCGGTGCGCACCCTCGACCTCGGTCTGCTGCAGGCCGGCGCCGGGGTCAAAGGCGAGTTCGAGCAGCGGCTGAAAAATATCATTGAGGCGGTACAGCAGTCGCCTTCGCCGGTGCTGCTGTTTATCGACGAGGCGCACACGATCATCGGCGCGGGTAATCAGGCGGGCGGCGCGGATGCCGCCAACCTGCTGAAGCCGGCGCTGGCCCGGGGCGAGCTGCGGACCATCGCCGCCACCACCTGGAGTGAATACAAGCAGTACTTCGAGCGCGACGCCGCGCTGGAGCGCCGCTTTCAGATGGTCAAGGTGGATGAGCCGGACGACGACACCGCCTGCCTGATGCTGCGCGGCCTGAAGTCCCGCTATGCCGACCACCACGGCGTGCATATCACGGATGATGCGGTGCGCGCCGCCGTGACGCTGTCACGACGCTATCTCACCGGCCGCCAGCTGCCGGACAAGGCAGTGGATTTACTCGACACCGCTTCCGCCCGCCTGCGTATGAGTCTCGATACCGTGCCTGAGCCGCTGACCCGCATGAAGGCACAGCTCACCGCGCTGGCGATGGAGAAACAGGCGCTGCTGGAAGATATTGCGCTGGGCAACAGCGCCCGCGGCGAACGGCTGGCGGCCATTGAGCAGGAGGAGATCCGCCTTATTCTGGCGCTGGATACCCTTGAAACTCAGTATGGTCAGGAGCTGCAGCTGACGGAGGCGCTGCTGGCCTGTCGCCGCGATATCTCCCGCCAGGCGGAAATTAGCGACCTGCAAAACGCGCTTATTGCCGTCCAGCAGGGCAATCCGCTGCTCGGGCTGGACGTCGACGTCCGCACCGTGGCGACGGTGATTGCCGACTGGACCGGCGTGCCGCTCTCCTCGCTAATGAAAGATGAGCAGACGGAGCTGCTGAGTCTGGAAGAGAGTCTCGGCAAACGGGTGGTTGGCCAGGAGGCGGCCCTGAGCGCTATTGCCCGGCGCCTGCGCGCCGCGAAAACCGGCCTGACGCCGGAGAACGGTCCGCAAGGGGTGTTCCTGCTGGTCGGGCCGAGCGGCACCGGCAAAACGGAAACGGCGCTCGCCCTCGCCGATGCGCTGTTCGGCGGCGAGAAAGCGCTGATGACCATCAATCTCTCCGAGTACCAGGAGCCGCACACCGTCAGCCAGCTGAAGGGTTCTCCGCCCGGCTACGTCGGCTACGGCCAGGGCGGGATCCTGACCGAGGCGGTGCGCAAACGCCCCTACAGCGTGGTGCTGCTCGATGAGGTGGAAAAGGCCCATCGCGATGTGATGAACCTGTTCTACCAGGTCTTCGACCGGGGGGTAATGCGCGACGGCGAGGGGCGTGAAATCGACTTTCGCAACACCGTGATCCTGATGACCGCAAACCTCGGTAGCGACCTCCTGATGCAGCTGCTGGATGAACAGCCGCAGGCCAGCGAATCAGACCTGCACGAGCTGCTGCGCCCGGTGCTGCGCGGCCACTTCCAGCCGGCGCTGCTGGCCCGCTTCCAGACGGTGATTTACCGTCCGCTGCCGGCGGGAGCGCTGCGCGCCATTGTCGGCATGAAGCTCGGGCAGGTAAGTCAGCGTCTGGCTTGCCATTACGGAATCACCACCACCCTCAGCGAGAGCCTGTTCGACGCGCTGACCGAGGCCAGCCTGCTGCCGGATACCGGCGCCCGTAACGTCGACAGTCTGCTCAATCAGCAGATCCTGCCGGCACTGAGTCAGCAGCTATTGAGCCATATGGCGGCGGGGCAGAAACCGCGCCAGGTGACGCTGGGGTATCACGAAGAGGAAGGCGTCATGATGGCGTTTGACGAGGGGACAATATCCGATGAGTAGCGTGAAATCGTTGTTGTTCAGCCATAACCACCACCTGCTTTCGGTGAAGGGATGTGAAGCCGGGCTTGATGTGCTGGCCTTCGAGGGCGATGAAGCCCTGAGCCAGCCGTTCCGCTACCGTATCGAATTCACCAGCGCAGACCATGCCATCAGCAAAGAGATGATGCTGATGAAGGCAGCCTCCCTGACGCTGCAGGCGCCGGTGGCTCAGGGCTTCGGCATCAATGTTCAGCAACCCGTGCGGGTGATCCAGGGCGTGGTGACGGGGTTTGAACGGCTCAGTACCTCCAGGGATGAAACGCACTACGCGCTGACGCTTCAGCCGCGCCTGGCGCTGCTTAACCGCTCGCACCAGAACGCCATTTACCAGGACCAGTCCGTTCCGCAGATTGTGGAAAAAATCCTCCGCGAGCGCCACGGCCTGCGCGGTCAGGATTTTCTGTTCTCGCTGACAAAAACGTATCCGCGCCGCGAGCAGGTGATGCAGTACGGCGAGGATGACCTGCGCTTTATCACCCGGCTGCTGGGTGAGGTGGGGATCTGGTTTCGCTTTACCGCCGACACGCGGCTGCACATCGACGTCGCTGAGTTCTGCGACAGTCAGCAGGGCTATGAGAAGGGGCTGACGTTGCCTTCGGTCCCGCCGTCAGGGCAGCAGTCGGCCGGGGTGGACGCGGTGTGGGAGATGGCATGTGGCCACCGCGTTGTGGAGCAGCAGGTCAGTACCCGCGACTACAACTACCGCGAGGCGACGGCGGACATGAACGCGCAGGTGGATGTCACCCGCGGGGAGACCACCACCTTTGGTGAGGCTTACCACTGGGGAGATAACTACCTGACCGCGGGGAATGTCCATGACCGCCATCCGGCGCCGGAGTCCGGGGCGTTTTACGCCCGGCTTCGGCATGAGCGTTATCTGAACGGCCAGACCCGGATGCAGGCCACCACCAGCTGCCCGACGCTCTGCCCGGGACAGGTGCTGAAGGTCACCGGCGGAGAGGAGGTGGCCGGGGAGTTTGCTGATGGCGTGCTCGTCACGGCGATGCACAGCCACGCCCGGCGCGATGCCGACTTTGCGGTGGAGTTTGCCGGCATACCGGACAGCCCGGACGTCGGCTACCGGCCTGAGCCCGGCGCGCGTCCGGTGATGGCCGGGACGCTGCCGGCCCGCGTGACCAGCACCCGGGAAAACGACACCTACGGGCATATCGACAAACACGGGCGCTACCGGGTGAATATGCTGTTTGACCGGGCGCGCTGGGAAACCGGGTTCGAGAGCCTGTGGGTCCGCCAGTCGCGGCCGTATGCCGGAGACACCTACGGTCTGCACCTGCCGCTGCTGGCGGGGACGGAGGTGGCGATTGGCTTTGAGGATGGTAACCCTGACCGGCCGTATATCGCGGGCGTCCTCCACGACTCGGCGCACGGCGACCACGTCACCATCCGCAATGACAAACGTAACGTCCTGCGCACCCCGGCCAACAACAAAATCCGCCTCGACGATGAGCGCGGGAAAGAACATATCAAGGTGTCGACGGAGTATGGCGGCAAGAGCCAGCTGAACCTCGGCCATCTCGTGGATGCTGAAAAGCAGCAGCGCGGGGACGGTTTTGAGCTAAGAACCGACAGCTGGGGAGCTATCCGGGCACAGAAAGGGATATTTATCAGCGCTGACGGGCAGGCGCAGGCTCAGGGGCAGGTGCTGGCGATGGAGACGGCGGTCAGTTTGCTGAAAGGTGCGGTGAATCAGGTCACGGAATGGGGAAGCATTACGCAAACCCATCATAATGTTATCCCAGACACCGGCCCATTAAGCGCACTGACCACAGGCACCAGCGATCTTAAACAGCCGACATTGCTGATGTCGGCCCCGCAGGGGATTGCCGCAGTCACGCCGGAAACAACCCTCCTGCACAGCGGTAACGGGCTGTATCTGCAGAACCTGGGGGAGGTCAACATCACCACGGCACAGCGCTGTTCTCTGAATGCCAGCCAGGCTATTTCACTGCTGGCGCAACAGGAGGGGATGAGGCTGGTCTCCGCCAAAGGTCCGCTGGAAGTAGAGTCGCACGGCGAGATTCTGTCGCTGACCGCGCTAAAAGATATCACCGTCCAGTCAACCCAGGGGCATCTGCAGTTGACGGCTAAAAATGGCATCACCCTGGGTTGCGGCGGCGCATATATCCGTCTTACCCCGCAGGGAGAGGTACAGATCCACGGACCGGGGGTGATTAGCCTTAAGGGACAGCATGATTTGCAGGGGCCGGTCAGCGAGGCGTTTCCCTTGCCTGAGCTACCGGCATCGGTGTGTAAAGAGTGCCTTAAAAAAGCCCAGGCGCTGGCGCAGGGCTTCGTGCCGCGGGAGGCATAGATGACCAGACAATGGATTGAAGAGGTCGCCGGAACCTGTCGGGCTTTCGAAACGGATTATCTGCATGTCATTATCGATCAGGCGGGGGTGGATTTTTCCGTTATTCCGGCGCTGAATTCGCTGTCAGTTGAGTGGCAGTCGCTTTTTCATGGACTTCCGGAAGCATTTATTGTCGATGATGCTCCGCTGGTGGCGCGCTTTACGCTTGATGATCATGAGCAAATGCGCTGGTTACAGGATATCAGCCAGCAACTTGCCATCCAGGCGCCGCTGCTCCTGTTCTGCACATACTGGCCCTTTTCGGCGCTGGCGAACTGGCTCACGCAGTGTATGGATATTCTGCAGGAAGGGCGCAGCGGAATTTTACGCTTTTACGATACCCGGGTATTTCCGCTGTTGTTTACACACATTCTCAGTGAAGAGCAGCAAGAGCCATTGATGCGTCCGGCCCTGTTCTGGGCGTGGCAGGATTTTGACGGCCAGGCGAAAGGCATCAAAGGCAGTGGTCTCCCGCCGGAACGCGATGAAAATGCGCCCAAAATAGAACTCAGCGATCGCCAGCTTGAGCATCTGATGTGTATCAGCGATGTCATCGTCATGTTGTCGCACTGTGCTCCGCCTGCGGGCATGTTTGACTCAAGACAGTCACTGTTTTCGGCCTGTTACCAGGGCATGGTGGAGGCGACACGCCAGGGTCTTCTTCTGGATGACGCTCGTGAAGACTGGGTAATGAAGAAGTGGTTTGCGGACGTAAAAACCAGTGAGAGACCTTCAGAATGAAAAGCCTGGTCTGGCTGAGTACACCCCTCTCTTCATTACCCTCAAACCGACAGGGAGAGTCCGATGAAATCTGCATTAATCAGCCCGCTGCTGGCGGGTCTGCTGCTGTTAACCGGCTGCGCACAGCCTGCCGCACAGGCCGGAGGCGGCGGTGGCGGCACCATTGACGCCATCAACCACACAAAATGGGCAATTAACCACTTCAGTATCAATGGCCAGTCGGGTATCGATTCAATAGGCCCGTTTCAGGGGGGCGGAGGCGGCTGCTGCTTCAGCGTGCCCGCCCGCTGGACGCCGGGTATGACGGTGCGCGTTGACTGGGAAACCGGGCAGGGTTCATCCGCGGGTTTCCCGGGGTTTGCTGATGAGGCGAAATACCTTGCCTGGAAAAAAGGGATTGATGCCCAAAAGAGGCAGCACAGCAAAACCGTTCCGCTGCCCGACTATAACGGCCAGGATGTGTGCGGCATTACGGTGCACTTTTTACCCTGCGATGACGTGAAGGTGACCACCAGCTGCTGGTCACCGAGAAATGCGAACTATCCGATAAAAGAGCCCGTCAGGATGAAGGAGCCTGCCGTATGTCCGAAATAACCGAAATTCATGCCGCCTGGGTCCCGCCGCCGTTTCCGCCGCAGGGACGTCTGCCGGGCCGGGCGCTGCAGGTTGGGCAGAACTGCCATCAGCAGAACAGCGACGAGCGGCGCTATCACCAGGAACTGTGCCTGGCTGCCGGACGGCGCGTGGAGCCGCCGTGCTGCAAGACACTGCACATCAGCCTGTTTTTCGACGGTACCGGCAATAACTTAAATCATGACTTTTTTATCGCGAACCCGAAGCACCCGACCAATATCGCGCGTTTGTTTCGTGCCACCATTGGCGACGGCACCGCCGGCGGCGTCACTGATACCAAAAAGATGCCGCTGGATGGGGTAAAAGACAGTGGCGGAAAATACTTCAAGTTTTATATTCCCGGTGTGGGCACCCCGTTCCCGGAAGTGAATGACCCGGACTATTCCACCATGGGTCTGGTGGGGGCAGTTAAGGGTGAGGAGCGGATTAACTGGGCGCTGCTGCGGATTATTGATGTGCTAATGCGCCTGAGTAAGGACAAGGAAAACAACAGCATAAAGCTGTCCGAAGGAGCCAGCCGTGAATCCCTCAAAAAAATGGGTACCAGCTGGAACCGGCTGTGGTTTGGCGGCAGCCACAACCGCTATGAAGAGTTCACTCGCTTGCTGAATGGTCTTGCCCCGAAACTGATGCCGATGCTGATTCAGCCTGAGCCGGGCAAGCCGAAACTGACAGGCATCAAGCTGTATGTCTATGGTTTTTCCCGCGGCGCGGCAGCGGCGCGCACCTTTGTGCGCTGGCTGAGCGAACTGCTGCCCCCGCCGGCGGCGGAAGGTGAAAAACCGCCGCAGTGCCTGCAGACAGGCGGGATGCAGCTGCCCGTCAGCGTGGAGTTTCTCGGGCTGCTGGATACGGTGGCCTCCGTCGGGGTGGCGCATGTGGTGCCGGTTGCCGACGGGCATATGTCCTGGGCAGACGGCACGATGGAGCTTCCGGATGATGAAACCTATGGCGGGCTGATAAAAAAATGTGTTCACCTGGTCTCCGGGCATGAGCAGCGTCTCTGCTTTCCGCTGGACTCGGTGCGGCGGGCAAACGGCAAATACCCGCCCTGTGCCAGAGAGGTGGTTTACCCGGGGATGCATTCGGATATCGGTGGAGGGTATCCGCCGGGGGATCAAGGAAAAGGCAACGATGAATTTGATCGATTTTTGTTATCGCAGATCTCGCTTCATGACATGTATGCCAATGCATTTCAAGCAGGTGCTCCATTAAAGGTTCCAGAACCATCGCTCCCAGAAAATTTGAAAAATGCTAACTGGAGGGCTATGGATCCAACAATGCAATTGGAGTTTGCTGTTTCACCTGAACTTATCAACCGCTTCAACGCCTGGCGCGAACTCACTCTGGGCCAAACCACGCCGAAAACGTTCGATCCCGAAGCAGCCTCTCACTACGAACCACCTGCCGCCGGCGGCAGTCTGGAAACCGTCATTGCTGAGCAGATGGCCTGGATCACCGCCTGGCGCATCGACCGCTATGCCAGAGGCTCGATGCTGAAAACGCCCTTCTATCAGCGCGCCACGAATACCGACGCGCTGCCTGCCGCGCGTAAGGCGGCAGAAGAGGTTCGTGATGAAAAACAGGCGGCGGTGCTCAGGGCTCGCCAGAACCAGATAGCAAACCAGCCTCCTGACAGGATGGATGAGCTGGTTCTGCAGCCGGGCGTGAAGGATTTTGACCCAAAGATGGATCAAACCCAGCTGTTCGACGCGGCGAAGGAGTTCGGAAAGGATTACCACGACGGTTACCGTATTCCGGATAACCTGGCGCAGCTGGTGCTGGATACCGTGCTGCAGCCGGTGATTTTCGTCCTCAATACCGATGATGAAGCGCAGGAATACCGGCGCATGAAGCGTGACGGAGAGGCCCGGGTGGCCGTCCTCTTTCCCGATGCCGGCGAGGCCAGCAACGCGGAGCAGCCTGCCGGGCTGGTGAGGGCGCTGTTTGATGACCAGATACATGACTCACGCGCCTGGTTTATGTATGCCGCGCTCGGCACGCGCGAGATGTGGACCGGCTACTTCCGCTACCGGATGATTTACTTCAGCGAGCGCTGCAGTAAACCGCTCTCGCCGCTGGTGCTCGCCGGAGACCTGGTGGGTTTTGCGACCGTGACCGCGGGTGTCGTGCTCAGTTTCCGGCAAAAGCGCCTGACCGGCAAGCTGGCCGGGCTGGCCGCGACAGGCGCCGTGCGCTCGCTGGAGGTGGCGGTGCTGGACAAGATAACCGGGGAAGCGCTGCCGGAGCTGCCCGGAGGGGCGCAGCTGCGGGCATTTACCCACGAGCCGGGAACCGTTGTCGCACAGCAAAAGGCGCGGAAAGCGGAAGAGCAGCTGGCGCGGGGGCAAGCCGCGCTGCCGGCCAGCTGGCTGGAGGACGTTCTGACGACAACGGTCTGAACGCGGATAAGGAGGATCCGATGAATAAAGTCATTCGCAAAGGCGATACCCTGCGGGAGTATGGGGGCAGGGTGCTGATGGGGCATTATCAGTGTTTTGGTCTGGGATTCGCCTGCAAGGGCGACCCGGTCAAGTGTAACAAACACGGTATGACGACCATTGCTGAAGGCAGCGCACGAACCACGATTGATGGCCAGCCGGTTGCGCTGCACGGTCATCGCTGCGCCTGCGGCTGCACGCTGGTCAGCTCTAACCCAGACTGCGGGGTTGATCAGTGAGGCCGGTACCGGAGTATCCCCCGTACGGAGACGCGCGACCGCCTGGTACGGCCAGGTGGCTATCGGCTTCGGCCCTGCTGGTCCTGCTTAGCGGCGGGGTCAGCGCTTTACTTCCCTCGGCAGAAGGAAAAAGCGCCCTGGCCGCCACCGGGATCCTGTTGGCTCTGGTGCTGGCGGGTACCGGCTGGTTGATCCGGCTGCTGTACTACCGCATGAGCGTGCATAACGCCAGGTTCTATGACCAACTGGTAGCATACGAACAACAGCAATGGTGGGCGGAGCATCGGCAGCCGATCGGGTTACAGGAAGGTCTGTTGCTGGGGCCCATGGGCAAAACGACCACTGACTGGCTGCGGGTGCTAAGCCGTCACCAGCGTCCGCCAGAGGAAGAGAACGAGGGCGGCGGCAGGGCGCTGCGAGCGCCATACCTTTCAGTTTCTGAGGCTATCGCCCGCGAAAAACGGCTGGCGGAACTACTGGTGATGGAATGGCAACGACAGCGCAGTGAAAGAACGCTTACGCCGCCGCTGCGTTGCTACTGGCAGGGAACGGAGCTCGCCTGGCAGGCGTTTCGTGCACAGATGACCCTCACTGTTGCGCAGATGACACTACCCTCACGCCCGTATGCCTGGCGTGGGGAGGCCAGCCTCGCGGAGATAGCACACACTCTGGCGGAAGCTGACCCCGATGACACTGTGCTTATCGCCGGATGTCAGGTGGTTGTCGCCCGGACGGGGGCGGTGCAACCCGCCGGAGAGTCTGCGGTACTGTGGCTCGCCGGACGGGACGGTCCGGTGCACCTGACCAGGGGGGAAACCTATTGCGCAGAAAAAGGGGAGGCCCTGACTGCTGTAGCCGCTCGTGTGCTGGAGCAGAACGAACTGAGCGGCCCCCCGGAAGCCTGTGCGCTGTTTTTTCAGCCGGGACTGGAAGCGCTGGCGCATAGCGGTTGGGATATTAACCTATATCGCCAGGATGCCTGTTGGGGAGACATCGGCGAGATGGAAGGCTTGACCGTTCTGTCGCTGGCGGCGATCTACGCCGCGCACTACCAACAACCGTGTGGCTGGCTAGCCCGCGATCCCTTGAATACCCTCGCAATTGGAATTGTAAAACCTGATGGACAACGTCAATAAACCTGCCGCTATCTCTGTGGCGGCTACGGTTATCGTCTGTATTGCTGCGGTCACGCTTCTGGTGCTCCTGGGCGGGCTGGCATGGTGGCTGTGGGCGATGGATCGTGCCACGCAGTGGGAAACGCTGCGCCCGCTTATCGCCACGGGCTTTATTATCTGGGGGATGGCACTCAGCCTGCTGGTACTGGGGTTTATGGCCTTTCGACTGCTGATAAAAGATAAGGTTAAGCCTTCAGCAGCGCCTGTGCGGCAACCCACCAGGCCCGCCGGGCGCGAAGCCCTTTATGCCCCGCTGAAAAAGCACCTTCACGCACGTTACCGCCTGCGCTGGCGCCGCAAAGTCCGCCTGCTGCTGGTTACCGGGGACGATGCAGCAATCGAACAACTGGCGCCTGGTCTGCGTCAGCAGCAGTGGCTTGAAGGTAACCGCACTGTGCTGATTTACGGCGGTAACCTGATCACAGAGCCCGACCAAGAAAAATACGCCGCGCTGCGCAAGCTGCGCCGTGGCCGTCCTCTGGACGGGATTGTGCGGGTGATGCCGTCGTCTCTGACCCTGACGCCGCAGATAAGCGAGAGCGATCTGCGTGGGCTGGAAAAAATCAGCGAACTGCTGCGCTATGCCGCCCCGGTCTGGCTGTGGAAACTGTGCGATAGTGAGTGGCCGCAGGCTGACCGCGCGGTGCAGGCGGTAGGCGTTAGCTTCCCGTTACGCGCTACCGAGGACGATGTCGCCCGTCAGCTTGCGCAGATGTTGCCCACGCTGCGGGAGCAGGGGATGCGCCAGATCGCAGCAGATACCCGCCACGACTTTCTGCTGCGTCTGGGGCAGCGGCTTATCGACGGGGGGATCGCGCAATGGCGCTGGCAGCTGGCGCCGTGGCTGACCGCCTCGCGGCAGCGGCTTGCGCTGCGTGGCCTGATGTTTAGCCTGCCAGAGCCTCGTACCGTAGATCCGTATCAGGAAGCTGATGCCCTGCCTGCGAACCAGCCTCATCTCCTGACGCTGCCCGCGACCTGGCAGGGGATCGTCGATGACTGCCGCCGTTTACGCGGGCATCACGTGGGAATGGCATGGGAGCGGGGCCTGGCGTGCGGTCTGCTGGCCATCCTCGGCCTGTGGGCAGCGGGACTGCTGCTCTCCTTTGCCCTTAATTACAGCCAGATTGCTACAGTCGCGGGAAAAGCCCGCGACCTGGTGGCCCACCCCTCTGTTTCTGACTATCAACTCACGGCCCTCCATGCCCTGCGCAATGAGGCCGGCCGTCTCGTGCACGATGGGCAGAAGGGCGCTCCCTGGTATCGGCGCTTTGGTCTGGACCATCATCAGCAGCTATTAAACGCCGTCCTGCCCTGGTACGGTGTGGCAAATCATCGCCTGATACGTGACCCGGCCAATGCCGCGTTGCAGCAGGCGCTCAGCGCGCTGGTCAACTCCGCCCCCAATAGCGACCAACGAGCCCAGCTGGCGAAACCGGGCTATGACCAGCTGAAAGCCTGGCTGATGATGGCTCGTCCGGATAAAGCCGATGGCGCATTTTTCGCGCAGACCATGAAAGCGGTCCAGCCGACGCGAATGGGGATCTCGACCGGTCTGTGGCAAAGTCTGGCGCCGGATTTGTGGGCCTTTTATCTCTCCCTGCTGCCCGAGCGGCCAGAGTGGAAGATCATCCCGGATGCGCAACGGGTGAGTCAGAGCCGTCAGGTTCTGTTGCAGCAGCTAGGTCGCCGCAATGCCGAAAGCACCTTATATGAGAACATGCTCAAATCCGTGCGTCGTAATTTTGCCGATGTGTCGCTGGAAGACATGACCAGTGACACCGACGCGCGCCGCCTGTTTACCACCGATGAAGTGGTCCCGGGGATGTTTACCCGCCAGGCATGGGAAGGCGGCATTCAGCAGGCCATTGATAAGGCAGCCAGCTCGCGCCGGGAGGAAATCGACTGGGTGCTGAGCGATTCGCGCAAAACGGTGTCGACAGACCTGTCGCCGGAGGCGCTGAAAGCGCGTCTGACCCGACGCTACTTCACCGATTTCGCTGGCAGCTGGCTGAATTTTCTCAACAGTCTGCGACTCAACCCGACGACCAATATCGCCGATGTTACCGACCAGCTCACGCTAATAAGCGATGTCCGCCAGTCGCCGCTGATTGCCCTGATGAATACCCTTGCCTGGCAGGGGCAGGCGGGGCAACAAAGGGAGGGGCTGTCGGACAGCCTTATTAAATCGGCCAAAGACCTGGTGGGCGGGAAAGACAAGCCGGTCATCGACCAGTCGGCAACCGGCCCGCAGGGGCCTCTGGATGACACGTTCGGCCCACTGCTCCAGCTGATGGGGAAAAACACGGGCAGCAACGTCATGTCGGCCGATAGCACCCTGAGCCTGCAAACCTATCTGACACGTATCACCCGCGTGCGCCTGCGCCTGCAGCAGGTTGCGAATGCCTCCGATCCGCAGGAGATGATGCAAACCCTGGCGCAGACCGTCTTCCAGGGGAAAAGCGTCGACCTGACCGACACGCAACAGTATGGCAGCCTGATTTCGGCGAGTCTTGGCGAAGAGTGGAGTGGCTTCGGTAATACTCTGTTTGTGCAGCCGCTGACGCAGGCCTGGGAAACCGTGCTTCTGCCGTCGGCGGCCAGTCTGAATGACAAATGGCGCCGATCGGTGGTCGCCAACTGGCACACCGCCTTTGACGGACGCTTTCCGTTTGCCGCCAGCAAAAGTGACGCCTCGCTGCCGATGCTGGCTGAGTTTGTGCGCAAGGACAGCGGGCGGATCGAACGTTTTCTCACGACGGAGCTGAACGGTGTCCTGCATAAAGAAGGCAGTCAGTGGGTGCCGGATAAGGTCAACAGCCACGGCCTGGTCTTTAATCCGGCCTTTCTGCGCGCCATCAACCAGCTAAGCCAGCTGTCCGACATTCTTTTTACCGACGGCAGCCAGGGGATCAGCTTTGAGTTACAGGCCAGGCCTGCCCCGGAGGTTGTGGAGACACAGCTGACGATAGACGGCCAAAAGCTGCGCTATTTCAATCAGATTGCCGACTGGCAGACTTTCCGCTGGCCGGGGGAGACGTATAAACCCGGCACTCTGCTGACCTGGACCACCGTCAATGCGGGCACGCGTCTGTTTGGTGACTACAGCGGTACCTGGGGCTTTATTCGCTGGCTGGAGCAGGGTAAACGCCAGCAACTCGAACGCAGCCAGTGGATGATGAGCTTCACCGCTCCGGATGGCCGCACCCTGCAGTGGGTATTGCGCTCCCAGCTTGGGAGCGGCCCGCTGGCGCTTCTGGCGCTGCGCGGATTGACCCTGCCGGATCAGATTTTTAGTGTCGATGCGGCTGAGAGCGCACAGGCCCTGACGACGGGGGTAGGGAATAGTGACATGGATGAGATGGAATTATGAGTATTTTACAAAATTTGGTTGCCGCCAGTCAGTTGGATGAAAGCGTACTGCGCCAGCAGGCCCGGTCACGCCAGGCGCAGTGGCAGTCCTGGCTTGCGCCAATCAGTGACACCCAGCCCACCGGGAGCGATCCGGGCTATGACGATGATTTTCAGCGTATCCGCGAGGAGGTCAATAAGATCTCCGGTGTCGATACCGAGCTGATTTGCCAGCTGGCAGAAAAACTGCTGACTCAGACCTGCAAGGATCTGCGCGTGATCACCTTTTACGTGTGGGCGCGTCTGCAGCGGGATGGCGAAACCGGTCTGGCGGAGGGCGTTACGCTGCTGGCGGCAATGCTTGAGCGGTTTGGGGCTATGCTCCATCCCCAGCGTGAACGTAGCTGTAAATCGGCACTGGAATGGCTTGGCAGTCGCCGGATGTCGGACAGTCTGTCTCTTTATCCGGAAGTCGACATGACCACTATGCAGGTCATTATCGGGGCGTTATTGCTGACGGAAGCCTCTTTTGCCGGATTGGCTGAAGCATCTCGCCCCGATCTTTCCGGGCTATATCAGATACTGGAGAATCGCCTGGTGCAAAGCGGCGGAGCCCACAGTCTGGTGCCGCAGACCAGCCGCGAAGAACACGATCTGCTACCCCAACATGCAGACACCGCGCCGGTAATGCATACCGTCACGTCAGGTCGTGATTTGCTCGATCAGGCTAAGGTGTTGGCGAAATATCTGCGTGAGTGTCCCGGCGGATGGCTGGCAGGTCATCATCTGATGAAGAGTGTGCGTTGGGATACGTTAACGGAGTTACCGCCGCTGGATGCCTCCGGCCGGACACGGCTATTGCCTCCCAAGCCTGAGAGTAAAGCCCATCTTAAGCGGTTGTATTTACAGAAAAGCTGGTCGGAACTGCTGGAGCATACGGACACGCTGTTGGCGCAAGGCGTCAACCATCTGTGGCTGGATGTGCAGTGGTACGCCTGGCAGGCGCTGCTGAAACTGGATGCTGACAGTGTACGTGCCGATATCCTGTGCCGGGATATGAAAGGGCTGCTGGCTCGTCTGCCGGGGCTGGAAACCCTGGCGTTTAACGATGGTACGCCATTCGCCGATGAAGTAACGCTCAACTGGCTTAACGAGCGTGTTCTGGATGAGATGGCCGGATGGCAAGATGAGCCGGTAATGGCGGCGACCAGCGCTGATGAGGTGCTGTCGCTGGAGCCAGAAGTGCTCACCCGCGCGGACGATGAAGGTATTGAGTCGGCGCTGAACTGGTTACAGGCGCAGCCGGGCTATACCACCAGCCGCAATCGGTGGCTGATGCGCTTATTGATGGCGCGGGTCAGCGAGCAGTACGGAAAAAATGAAATGGCGCTGCATCTGCTGGCGGAACTCGACAGCCGCGCCCGGGAAATGACGCTCGAACAATGGAAGCCGGAGCTTATCTTTGAGGTCAAAGCCCGCCGACTCCGGCTGCTCAGAGGCAAGGCCGGGCGCAGTGAGGCAGAAAAAAATCGCTTGCTGCCAGAAATGGAGTCATTGCTTGCCGGGCTTATCGCTCTGGATCCCGCTCGCGCTGCGGTGCTGTGCGCATAATTCACGCATCATTCACATTGCACTCCCTGCACCTGCGGTTCTCTGCATATCTGAAAGATATTACTTCTTCTGGTGATTTATGGACGATTTAACCCTGCGTTATTACGACGCTGAAATGCGCTACCTGCTGGAAGCGGGTGAAGAGTTTGCCCGTGCTCATCCTGAGCAGGCGGCAATGCTCAATCTCGACAAAGCGGGCGCCCGCGACCCCTTTGTCGAGCGCCTGTTTGAAGGTTTTGCCTTCCTGATGGGGCGCATGCGCGAGAAGCTCGATGACGATCTGCCTGAGCTGACCGAAGGCGTGGTCAGTCTGCTGTGGCCACATTATTTACGTACCATTCCCTCGATGTCGGTCGTGGAGTTCACCCCCGACTGGCCGGAAATGAAAGAGCCGATGACGATGGCCAAAGGCTTTGAAGTGCTTTCCCGGCCGATCGGTGAAAAGGGCACGCGCTGCCGGTACACCACCACCAAAGCGATCGCTCTGCAGCCGTTATCTCTTGAGCACGCCCGGCTGGCCACCGATACGGATGGCCGGTCGGTGATCACGCTGCGCTTTACCTGCAGCCAGCTGACGGACTGGAGCCGGGTCGATCTCAGTCATATCCCGCTCTACTGCAACGCCGATGCACCGCTGGCCTGCGCCATGCACGAGGCCTTTACCCTCAATGTGGCCCGGATGTGGCTGCGCATGTCCGATGAGGTGGACAGAAGGCCGCTGGACGGGTATTTCAGCGCGCTGGGATTTGGCGAGGAGGACAGCCTCTGGCCTGAAGATGGCCGCAGTTTTCGCGGTTACCAGCTGCTGCTGGAGTATTTTACCTTCCGCGAAAAGTTCATGTTCATCGATCTGCGCGGGCTGGAGACGGTGGCTTTTCCGGCCGGACTGGCGTGGTTTGAAATCGACGTCGTGCTGGCGGAACGCTGGGAACATGACTTCCGCTTCAGCGAAAAGCAGCTGCGCCTGCACTGCGTGCCAGTGATCAACCTGTTTCCGCTGGAGTCCGATCCGCTGACCATCAATTCCCTGCAGACCGAATACCCGCTGCGCCCGATGCGCGTGCAGGACGGCCACACCGAAATTTACACCGTCGATTCCGTGATCTCCTCGCACCAGCAGGTTTACGCGCCGTTCTCAAGTTTTCGCCACAAAGGCGGCATGATGCGTCATGACGCGGCGGACTATTACTATCATACCCGGGTGCGCCGTGGCCCCTCCGGGCTGTACAACACCTGGCTTATCGTCGGCGGAGAAGCCTTCGACAATCATACCGTACCGGAAGACGAAAGCCTGTCGCTGACCCTCACCGGAACCAACGGCCAGCTGCCGCGTCGCGCGCTGCAGAGCACCGTGCTCGATACGGTGATGAAAACCACTTCCGCCAGCGTCGCGGTGCGTAACCTCTGCGCACCAACGCTGCCGTGCTATCCCCCGGCCCAGGACCGCTTTCACTGGCGGGTGCTGAGCCATCTGGGCAGCAGTTTTCTTTCCCTGATGGACAACGCTGAAGTCCTGCGCGGCACCCTGGCGCTGTATGAATGGACCGACAGCGAGATGAATCGTCGGCGTCTGGAAGCCATCCTCGACGTGAATCACCGCGCAACAGAGCGCTTTGCGCAGGGCCATCTGGTGCGCGGCGTGCAGATTGAAGTCACCCTCGACAGTCACGGCTTTGCCGGACGAGGCGACATATGCCTGTTTGGCGAGATGCTTAGCCGCTTCTTTGCGCTCTACACCGACATCTACTTGTTCAACCGCCTGATTATCATTCTGCAACCAACCGGAGAACGACTGGAATGGGAAGAGAAGCACAGCCGACGCATTCCCGGCTGAACCCGCGGCTGGAAGCCGACCTGCCGCGGATCAATTTTTACCGCTTCTGCCAGCTTCTGGAAAAGCGGCGTCCCGGCCAACCGCTGATGGGGGGAACCAGCCATCCAACTGACGATCCGGTGCGTTTTTACCCGCATCCGGGAATGGGATTTCCCGCCAGCGAACTGAAAGCCGTGGAATACGATGAGGCCGATGACAGCAGGCCGCCGGTCATTCGCACCACCTTTATGGGGTTGTACGGTGTCGATTCGCCGCTCCCGACGGCATATCTCGATGATATCGCCCAGCGCAGGGAAGGGCATGAAGCGCTGCAGGGCTTACTGGATATCTTCAGCCACCGGATCATGACGCAGTTTTACCGCATCTGGCGGAAATACTCCTGGCCCGCCACCTTTGAGCCTGGCGGCACCGATCGTCTCTCGCAGTCGCTGCTGGGCCTGGCGGGGTTGGGCATCCCCGGCACGACGCAGCATATCGCTTCGCCGGCGTCGCGCTTTCTGGCGCTAACTGGCGTGCTGCGGCAGCCTGGCCAAACCCAGCAGGGGATCCAGGCGCTGGTCACCCTGCTGGCCCCGGAGACCACCGTCAGGGTGAGCCCGTACAGTCTGCGTCCGGTGGCGATCAGCCAGCCGCTGGGGTTTTACGGCGATGATGACTTCTTACTGGACGGCAACACGCCGCTGGGTGACGAAGCGATGGACGCCAGCAGCCAGCTCCTCGTCGCCCTTACCACCGACAATCCCGCGGAGGCGCAGGGCTGGAAGCCTGACGGCCCGCTGTTTCGGGACTTTCTCATCCTGCTGCGGGTATACCTCGGCTGGCGATTCCGGGCCAACATCACCCTGACCGCGCCGACCCGACTGCTGGCTGCCCCGCCGCTGGGGGACGAGCCGTTCTGGCTCGGTATGAACGGCGTGCTGGGTGTGGGGGAGGGCGAGAGTCAGGACGATATTCCTCAGACCTTTACCACCGAGCTGGGTACCTATACGGGCCTGCAGCCTGCCACCTTTCTACAAGGAAACCGACGTGTTACGTACAAGTTTGACTAAAACCGCCTGCCTGCTGCCCCTGCTTGCGCTTTGTCTGAGCGGGTGCGGGCTCACCCAGCGCGTCTCGGAGGGGACCAAAAATGCCTTCAACGCCGTTTTTTATAAGAAAATTACTACGCTGCATCTGGACTTTACCGCGCGTGAAGCGCTCAACACCGATGCCAGAGAGAATCACTCGCTCTCTGAACCGGTGGTGGTGCGCATCTATCAGCTTAAAGATCGCCAGACCTTTGACCGGCTGGTTTACCAGCAGCTGCTGGAGGAGGGGGATATTCTGCTCGCCGCCGATCTCCTCGCCAGTCGCGATGTGGTGATCAGTCCCGGAGGGGATGCCAGTCTGAATATGCCGCTGGAAGCGGAGGCGACGTTCGTGGCGGTTGTCGGCCTGTTCCGCCATCCGGACACCGAAAGAAATACCTGGAAGCAGGTGCTGGGGCGTGAGGAATTGGATCCGTACAAGCCGCGCATTTTTACTGCCGAACGCAACCAGCTACGGCTCAGGCCTGAAGCGGCGAAGTAACGTCGAAAACAAACATTTGCGGCGGGGCCATCGCGCCAGTTCGCCCTCAATCTTCGTAACCAGCGAACGGGCGATAACCATCTTCACCACAGTAC